>VOFK01000209.1_pt1 | contig 58000 bp, 77 predicted proteins | sample 5384121 | NCBI WGS metagenome assembly VOFK01 (sample SAMN12384730, study PRJNA508395) | human gut metagenome | isolation source: healthy gut J | host: Homo sapiens | reverse complement strand
ATACCAGTAATTCTTCTCGGTAATACATTTAAGGATGTATATGATCCTCTGAAACGAGATGGACGTATGGACTTTTTTCATTGGGAAGCTTCTTATGAATTGAAAAAGCAAATAGTTGAATGCATTTTCAGAGATTATATTTCGTTTTTTGATCGCTTTAGATTAGAACACTTTGTCGATAAATATAAAGATCAACCTATATCATTTTTTACAGAAATAAAAAATGACATTGATAAAAACCATATAAAGAGTTCTCTAAATCAACTGCAACATGAGGATATAAGAACATTTATTCTTAACCGTAATTCTCAAAAAGCAAAGCAGATTAGTATGTCCAAGTTATTTGAGCTCGCTGAACAACGGATTTCTAATAAGACATGCTCAAGTGAGGGGGCGGAATGGCAATTATGAATAAAATTACACTTCATTCTAATGCCGAGGCAATGACAAAAAAGTAATGCCTCGTATTGAAACCCTTTATTATTTTGTCTATGAGTTAGCACAGTGTTTCCATGCTGACGAAGATACATTAGATAGTATAAAGACAGGTGTTTTAGACAATCAAATTCTTTCCACAATCTATTTAAAGTATGTTAATTCTTCCGGTGAAAAGGTTGCTGGCGTAACTATTAATATTGACTGGCATAAACATAAAATGTTGGCTAAAACGGATAGCGGAAAAAGCATATCCATTGACATGAGAAAATCTGTTGTTGACAATATTGTAGGATGGCGCAAGTATATTGTTGTACACATCGATACAATAATGAAACAATATGGGGTAGTTAGGGTAAAAAGTAAGTATAATTACAGAGAATCAATAACCTCAGTAGAATCAGAGTATAAAAATGCGCTTACAATTATGAATCACGTGTTGTCAACTGACTCTACTCCTGATGCGGTTAACACTAATCTTCAACGCGAACTTGATAATGCATTAAAGACAGTTTTAACAAACGAGAAAATGAACGGTGAATTTGTTCAAAGAACATTGGATTGCGGTGATTTAGAAGAAGTAAGTGTTAATATAACTTACAAAAAACATACATAACAAAACACCCAAAGCCTAATTCATACTTCGATTGAATTAGGCTTTGGGTATACATAGTATTATTTACGCAGTATAAAAGATATCGGTTTTAGTATTTAAATTACTTAATTTCACACAAAGAAACAACAAACCCGAACGTTTCACCGATTGGTAAAAGGTTCGGGTTTGAATGCTTTGGTGCGGGTGAAGGGACTTGAACCCCCACGGTGATACCACCAGATCCTAAGTCTGGCGCGTCTGCCAATTCCGCCACACCCGCAAATATGCTAATATAGTATATCCTACTGCATTTTAAATGTCAAGCGGTTTTCTTGTAGGCTTTATGTTGACTAATTACTAATTATGTGATAAATTTAATATCAATAATCTATATATAAAAAGGAGGTGTTTTCGTTTGATTGCACAAAAGAGTAAGACAAAATTGATTGTGATTATTTCCGTATCTGTAACGGCGTTTATTGCTGTTTGTGCAGGTATATTTATTTTGATGCGCGGTATGCGTCTTGACAATGCGTTAAAAAATCTTGATGTTGCGGACGAAGGCACCGTAATTCGTGTGATGAAATACGGCGGTAAGGACGCCGAAGCGGTAAAAATGGTAGCGTCTGCTTATATTGAAAATGCAGATTACGGGCAGCAGCAAGGTTTTTTACTTTTATTCTTTGCAGTATCTGTCATCGGAGGATGAGACATGTATAACACTTTTAAAGGACTGTTATGCACGAATGGGAGCCGATGAAATATTTTTAAAGCAGTTTGACGATCCCGACTTTGCGATTGCCGATTTTGAACCTATGAGTGTGTATGAGGGCAAAAGCTACGGTTTTTCCAACGGCGTTTATGTTTCTTTTTGCGGCGGATATGCACAGGCTAAGATATCCTCTGTTATTCCCGTTTCCGTTGCGGCTGACCGTGCCGGTGTGTATGTGCTTGACAGCTCGGACAAATTATTGAAATTTCTGAGTGACACAGGTCTTGAGCTTTTTGTTGTAAACGATACTCGCATGAATGAATTTATACTGCTTGACGGACAGATTTATTATATTGATGAATTCGGAATTCCATATGGCACGGAAAAGGCGGAGCTTGCCGATGGTGAGTTTGCCGCCGGTCTGCGCCGGGATGACGGAGCTGCTGTATGCACAATCTATGATAGCAATTATAATGAGCTGCGTAATATTACGCTGAAATAGTATTAACGCATTTATGAAAGGAGAATACTATGAAAAAACCGTTTATGGGCTGTGCCTACTATCCTGAGGACTGGGCGGAAGAACAAATCGACTACGACATTTCCATGATGAAAAAGGCGGGCATAACCTGCGCGCGCATAGGTGAGTTCGCATGGCGAAAAATGGAGCCTGAGCGCGGCAGGTATGATTTTAAGTGGCTTCATGATGTTGTGGACAGGCTTGGAGAAGCCGGGATATCCGTTGTTATGGGTACGCCGACTGCTACGCCTCCTATTTGGCTTATCCGTGAGTATCCCGATGTCGCTGTGCTGAATGAATCGGGAATACGCAAGAACCACGGCGGGAGACGCCATTGCTGTTCAAATAATCCGCGCTATATAGAGGCATGCGACAGTATAGTGCATGCCATGGGCAGGGAATTCGGAAAAAGATAAAAATATTATCGGTTGGCAGATAGATAACGAGATATATCTTCAGGGTTGTGTCTGCGGGTACTGTATCAACAGATTCCGTAATATGCTGAAAGCAAAATATAAAACAGTAGACGAGCTTAATCGACAATGGAATCTTAATCTGTTCAGTCAGGCATATGACAGCTTTGAGGATATTCCGCCCGCCGTGAATGCGTGGCACAATCCGCATATTCTGCTTGAATGGCGTAAGTCACAGTGTGATGCTCATATAGATTTTATTCACCGTCAGGCGGATATCCTGCGTCAATATACTACGGCTCCGATAGGTACCGATATGATGCCCGTAAACGGTGTGGATTACGAAAAAATGAATGAAAAGCTGGACGTTGTGATGTTTAATCACTATAACGTACCGTCTAATTTACATCAGCTGAATTTTTGGTTTAATTATCTGCGTACGCTGCGTGACCGTCCGTTTTGGAATACGGAAACGGCACCCACCTGGAACGGAAGCACAGCAATAGGACAATATCTGAAACCTGAAGGCTTTTGTCGGGTAAACAGCTGGCTGCCTGTGGCGCTGGGCGGTGAGGCGAATATGTACTGGCTGTGGCGCCAGCACTGGGCAGGGCATGAGCTCATGCACGGCTCGGTATTGTCGCCCGAAGGAAGACCGACCCATACCTTCGGTGAAATACAGCAGACTTGTGAAGAGTTTGAAAGAGCTTCTGATTTTATTATGTCAACTATGGTTGATACAAATGTTGCACTGCATTATACATCATTAAATTATAATATGCTTGAGATTCAGCCGCTGGTGGCAGACAATCCTTATACTCACTCTGTCATGCGTACCGAACGTGCGCTTGTATCGGCAGGCGTGTGTCACGACGTTATCGGTGCGCGTGCCGACCTTTGCAAATACAAATTGCTTTTTTCTCCGTATATGCTCACCCTTGAGGACGGCGATTTGTCGGAGCGTATAGAGCAGTGGGTGAAAAACGGCGGAGTGTGGGTTGCGGGACCTATGACTGATCAGCGCAATTCAATAGGCGCGCATTATACTGACCGCGCGATGGGTATACTGGAGAGAATGACAGGTGTGCGGCTGGAGTACGGAATTCCTACTGACGGTTGTTATCTGAAAGCGCATTGGAGTGACGGAAGTGAGCTTTGCCACGAGAAATGGGTGGAGTGTTACTCTGCTGGCGGTGAAACTTTGGCGGAAGTTACTAAAGGACATTCCGCGCTTGTAGGTAAATCCGTCATTTCAAAATTTAATTACGGCAGTGGTAAAATAATTCTCTGCGGTACCGTATTGGATGTAAAAGACTGTGTTCGTCTCGTGAATACGGCACTTGAGGAAGCGGGGATAACCGCATATAAAACAGAGGGTATGCTTACGGTTGTGCCGCGTGTCGGCGATGACATGAGCGGGCTTGTTTTGTGTGAATGCGGATATGAGAACGCAGCCGTTGAGCTGCCGTATCCCATGACAGACGTGCTTTCGGGCAGGCACTTTGAGGCGGGAAAAATGCAGGTAGAGCCGTATGGTGTGTATGTGCTTGTAAAATAACAAAAAATACCGTGGAATTTTAATCCACGGTATTTTTTTATTGAATTTGTACAGTCTTTTACAGCATGCTGATAAGTGCTTTCCTGAAAATTTCATTTTGTTCTGCCGTCCGTTTTTTCGGCCCTTTTGTACGAAAACCTGCACGACGGGCTTTTTTACCGACATGGCGGGTGAAAAGCAGCGCGTCCATATTTCTGTCGCTGTAAATGATGCCGTTTTGATTAATTGCACGCGCGCCTTTTGCAAGACACATCGCTGCCAGACCGTAGTCCTGAGTTACAACAATATCGCCGTTTTCTGTCATATTAGCCAACGTAAAGTCCGTACTGTCCGTGCCGATATCGGTTGTTATGATTTTGCTGTAATCGCTTTTGAAAACATGCGCGCTGTCACAAATTATAATACATGCTGTTTTTATGCAGGCGCGCCACGTCTTCTGCTATGTCCGTTACGGGGCATCCGTCGGCATCCACGAGTATTCTCATACTTTTTTAATATAGAACTGGCGGCTTTCGTACTGGCTTACAAACAAATCAAATGGCAGACCCACCTTCATCAGTGTTTTGCCGCTCATTATTATTACCTTGCCGTCTGCGAGCTCTGTTTCATACATGGCGTTTTCGTCAAGACCGCGCGGCTTCAGATACATTATGTGATGCTGCGTGTAGGCGTCCATTGTCACAGCGGTAATGAGACATTCGCTTTTATCCTTTGCAGCATGCTCCCATGCGACATATCTTGTGTTTTCAAACGGATTTGTCAGTCTGTAATAGTCGCCGTAGGTAATAATATCGTAGTATTTTCTGAACAGTTTTGTGTACTCTGCGCATTCGGCTTTTTCCGCATCTGTCATGCGGGTGGTGTCCAGTTCGTAACCGAACGTGCCGGACATGGCGACAGCTGCGCGCGTTTTAAAGCTGACAGTTCTTTGCGTTTTTTTATTGGGACAGGCGGAAACATGCGCGCCCATTGAAGAAACGGGATAGGCAAATGAGGTGCCGTACTGAATTTTTGTTCTCCATACGGCGTCTGTATCGTCACTGCACCAAATCTGCGGCTGATAGCAGAGCATACCTCCGTCAAAACGGCTGCCGCCTCCCGAACAGCCTTCAAAAAGTATATCGGGATGGGTGAGTATAATACCGTCTAAAAGCTTATAAAATCCAAGTACAAAACGATGAAAGATTTCACCCTGATGCTCGTTGTCGCAAAGTGCGGAATAAGTATCTGTCAGATAGCGGTTGAAGTCCCATTTTACATATTCTATATGATTGTTGTCAAGAATATTGTTTACCGCTTTTATTATATAGTCCTGTACGTCTTGTCTTGTAATATCCAGTACAAGCTGGTTTCTGCATATTGCAGGCTGACGTCCGGGAATTTTAAGCACCCAGTCGGGATGCGCACGGTAGAGGTCGGAGTCTTCGTTAATCATTTCAGGCTCAAACCACAGTCCGAACATCAGTCCCGCGTCATTTACCTGTTTAATTATATCCGACAGGTCGCCTCCCATTTTTTCGCGGTTGACCGTCCAGTCGCCGAGCCCTGCGTGTTCATCGTTTCTTGCACCGAACCATCCGTCGTCAAGTACAAACAGGTCTGCGCCCAGCTTTTTGCCCTCGCGTGCTATGCTTACAATTTTTTCGCCTGTAAAGCTAAACCGGGTTGCCTCCCAGTTGTTTACAAGCACCGGGCGGCGCTGCTTCATATATTTGCTGCGGCAGGCGTTTTCTCTGAAAACGTCGTGCAGGTGATGGGTCATTTTTGCAAAGCCGCTGTCGGAATAGGTCAGAACAACCTCAGGCGCTGTAAATGTGTCATCAGCGTTCAATACAAACTCGAATTTTTCGGGGTGTATACCCATTACAAACCTGGTTTGATTGAGCTGGTCTACCTTGGCGTTGCATATAAAGTTACCTGTATACAGCAGCGCCGCTCCGTAGCATTCTCCGTACTCCTCGTTAGCATTTCTGTCACAGAGCACGACAGACGGATTATGCTCGTGCCCAGGTGTACCCTTTACCGAGCCGATTTCACATGCAGCGTGTGTCACATGCTCGCGCTCTGTCAGTCTCTCAAGATATGCGTGACCGTAAAAGTGAATGAAGTCAAAGCCGACGCGGCGAAAATCCAGATTACAGGACATAATCCGACGCAGCTTAATCTTATCGTTTCCGCCGTTTTTGACAATAACCGCACGCGTAATTACGTCCTTGTCCTCAAATACACCGTACAGTAGCGTTACTCTGACGCCTGTAGCCTTATCGGCAAGCTCAACCTCCAGCGTATCTGCCTTTTCATCGGGGTTTGAAAACAGAGAGGGAAGACAGTCAAGAGAATACTTTCCGCTGTAAATACGATGTTTTACGTATTTACCGTCAAAGGCGTAGCTGCCGTCGGAATTTACAACGCTTATTGATGTGTATCTGAAATCGCCGACACCGTCGGTTGAAAATTCCTGCGGCATACAATCAAGCGAATATCTGCCGTCGGCATATTCATACGGCAGCGGTGAAAAGCCCGTTCTTATTTCGCCTGCTGTCAAAACGGAAATATCGTCGTCTCCGAGCTTGCCGCCATAATAAAGATGGAGCAGATGACCCTGGCGGCTCACGCTCATTATGTAGCTTGTTTCCTTCGTATCAAGTCTGAAGGTTTTTGTTTCGGGAAAAAACTGAATAGACATAGCGTTCTCCTTTTATGTGTTTTTACGGGTATTAGTATATAACAGATTAATATGTAAGTCAACTTGACTTACGATTTATGCTTTGAAAATTATAAATTATATGCTACAATCTATGTAATTAATCCGAAAGAGAGATAGGTATGGAAAATATACAAAAATATCTGCAAATGCTGCCGTTTTACGGCAGGCTGTCGGATACTCAGAGAAAGTATCTTGAAAACAGCGCTTTTTTGCGCCGTTATGACAAGGGTGGTTTTCTTTACGGCGGCGATAATGCGTGCCTGGGTATGATATACATTATCAGCGGCGGCGTTCGCACTTATTTGTTATCGGAAGAGGGTCGGGAAATAACGCTGTTTCGGCTAAAAGAAGGGGACAGCTGTGTACTTTCCGCATCCTGCATTATGAGTGAAATAACCTTTGAAACACATATGGTAACAGAAACAGACTGCCGCCTGCTTATAATCGGTACTGAAGCCTTTGGACATATGGTAAATGAAAATATATATGTCAAATGCTTTCAGTATGAAATGGCTGCAAAGCGCTTTTCGGCGGTTATGTTTTCAATTCAGCAAATCCTGTTTTCAAAGCTCGACAGGCGGCTTTCCGCTTTTTTGTTATCGGAATATAAACGAACCGGCAGCCGTGTCATATATATGACTCATGAAGAAATTGCTCGACAGATAAATTCGGCACGTGAAGTAGTTGCACGCATGCTAAAGCGTTTTGCCGCCGACGGACTTGTTGAGCTCAGGCGCGGGTCGGTTAAGCTTCTTGATACAGACGGACTGGATTTTTAATTTTTTTGATAAATGTGACTTGGTCACGGAAACAAAGAGATTTTCTGTGTAAAATGAATACATAAATCAAGGAGGAATATCCGTTGCAGTTTATAATAACCTTTCTGGAGGGTTTGATTTCTTTTATATCTCCCTGTATGCTTCCGTTGCTGCCCTTGTATATATCATACTTTGCGGGAGGAGCGAACAAGAAACACCGTGTGTTTTTGCGGTCAATGAGCTTTATTGCCGGTTTTACACTTGTCTTCAGCCTGCTCGGTCTTTTTGCGGGTACACTGGGGGCGTTTCTGGCAAAATACAGAACTGCGGTAAATATTGTAAGCGGTCTTATTGTTGTTGTTTTCGGTCTTTCTTATCTTGATATAATAAAGCTGCCATTTTTTAAGGGCATGAAAAGCGGCAGAACGGCAAACAGCGCTGTTTCTGCATTTTTGTTCGGAGTTGTATATTCGGTAAGCCTTACACCGTGTATCGGTGCGTTCTTAGGCTCTGCGCTTATGATGGCATCAGTGTCGGGCACGGCACTGCGCGGAGTGATGCTGCTTGTAGCCTATTCTCTCGGACTGGGCGTGCCGTTTGTTATCTCAGCCGTGCTGATCGAAAAGCTGAATTCGGCATTTACATTTATTAAAAAGCATTACAGAGTTATAAATATCTGCTGTGGATTATTCCTGATTGCAGTCGGTATACTTATGATGTTCGGACTTATGAGTGCTGTTATGTCAGTGCTTTCGTGAGGTGTATCATGAAGAAAATGAAACAGAGTACAAAACTTATTATTTTGGCGTCATCGCTTGCGGTGATTATAGCCGCGGCTGTATTAGCATATAATTTTTTGGTAAAAAACTATACTCCGTACGATGATAGCTCACAAAGCGATTCTTCTCAGAAGGAAAGCGTATCCGCTCCCGATTTTACCGTATATGACAGTGAAGGGTCGCCGCTTCACCTGTCTGATTTTAACGGTAAGCCTAAGGTAGTGAATTTTTGGGCGACTTGGTGCGGGCCGTGTAAGTCGGAGCTTCCTGCGTTTGATAATATGTATAAAAAATACAAAGATAAGATTGATTTTTTAATGGTAAATCTGACTGACGGATATAAGGAAACAGTAACAGGTGTACAAAAATTCATTGAACAAAACGGGTATACGTTTCCGGTATATTTTGATACTTCCGGAAGCGCTGCTTATACGTACAATGTCTATTCGATACCTCAGACGGTATTTATAGATAACAGCGGAAATATATACGGTATATATCCCGGAGCCATGGATGAACAAAGGCTTGAGGGGTATATAAACGATATTTTACAATAACATATTATAAAGGAGATTTTTACGATGGCAGAAATAAAAATTACAAAGAACAATTTTGAGGCGGAGGTTATGAAGTCAGATATTCCCGTTATGCTTGACTTTTGGGCTGACTGGTGCGGTCCCTGCCGTATGCTGGCACCTGTTGTTGAGGATATTGCAAGGGAATATGAAGGCTCGGTCAAGGTCGGCAAGATAAATGTTGACGAGGAGTCGGAGCTTGCCGCGGCATTTAGAGTTGCCAGCATACCGACGGTGGTTGTAATAAAAGACGGTAAGGTTGTAAATACTTCTGTCGGCTATAAGCCGAAGGAGGAACTTGCGGCTCTGCTCGGCTGATAAGCAGAAGATACGGCGTTGTTTACTGTAAAAGGAGATAAATATATGAAAATTGTTATTGTCGGCGGTGTTGCAGGCGGTGCGTCCGCGGCGGCAAGAATCAGACGGCTCGACGAACGTGCGCAGATTATGATTTTTGAACGCTCCGGCTTTGTTTCATATGCCAACTGCGGACTGCCTTATTATATAGGCGGCACAATAAAGGATAAAAGAGCGCTTACTCTTCAGACGCCGCAGAGCTTTTTTTCACGGTTTTCTATCGACGTCAGAGTGCTTCACGAGGTTACGCAGATAAACCGAGAGCGTAAAACGATTACTGTTATAAATCTTGAGAGTGGAGAGAGCTTTGAGGAGGATTATGATAAGCTCATTTTGGCGCCCGGCGCGCGCGCAATCCGTCCCGATATACCCAATGTTGACAGCAAGCGTATTTTCACGCTTCGTACTGTTGAGGATACTTTTAAAATAAATGAAATCATAAGCAGTAAAATGCCGCGCTCTGCTGTTGTGATAGGCGGCGGCTTTGTCGGCGTTGAAATGGCGGAAAATTTAAGCAGGCGCGGAATAAATGTTACTCTTATCGAGCGTCAGCCGCAGCTGCTGGGACAGCTGGATGCGGATATGGCAAGCTTTGTGCATGCGCATATGAAAAGTCAGGGAGTCCGTCTGCTCTGTTCAAGGACAGTCTCAGGCTTTGAGGAGAAAATCGGCGGTGCAGACGGAATAAAAGTTTTGATTGAAAACGAGCAGCCTGTTCTGACTGATATGGTAATACTTGCTATCGGCGTTACGCCTGACAGCGCACTTGCGGAAAAAGCAGGGCTGAAGCTTGGCTTTAAAAACAGCATTGCTGTCAATGAATATATGCAGACATCTGATGAAGACATCTACGCGGTAGGTGATGCGGTCGAAATTACAAACACAGTTACGGGTGAGAAAACAACGGTGCCGCTTGCGGGGCCCGCAAACAAACAGGGCAGGATTGCAGCTGATAATATATGCGGTTTTCCCCGCGTATACAAGGGTACGGCGGGCGCATCGGTTGTTAAAGTATTTGATATAACAGCAGCTGCCGTCGGACTTAACGAGCGCTCCGCCGCCGGTATCGGGTATGAAAAAATTATTTTATCTCCCGCTTCACACGCTTCATATTATCCCGGAGGAAGTGTTATGACGCTCAAGGTCATTTTTGAAAGGAAAACAGAGCGTATTTTAGGCGCGCAGATTGTAGGATTTGACGGTGTTGATAAGCGCATTGATGTTATATCCACTGCGATGCAGGCGGGTATGAAGGTGTCTGAGCTTGCCGACCTTGACCTTGCCTATGCGCCGCCCTATTCCTCAGCTAAAGATCCCGTAAACATGGCAGGCTTTATTGCGCAGAATGTTTTGGACGGTACTGTCAAGCAGTTTTTTTATGAGGATTTGTCAGAGCTTGAAAATGAAGATGTGATTTTGCTTGATACAAGAACGTCTGCTGAATATGAAAGAGGACATGCCGACGGATTTGATATTAATATTCCCGTTGATGATTTGCGTGAGCGCCTGTGTGAGCTTGACTCCTCTAAATCGGTTTATGTAATGTGCCAGTCGGGTCTGCGCAGTTATATAGCATGCCGTATTCTCTCTCAGAACGGCTTTGACTGTTATAATTTTGCCGGTGGTTACCGCCTGTATGAGAGCATTAATAAAGACTGTTTCGATGTGAAAAAGCAACACTTCATGCGGGGCTGAGCTTTTTGCGGCACAAAAAAAATATATGATAATACGGTTTGAAATTTCAGAAAGCGAAATATCATGGAAAAAATTAAAATAAGAAACGAGAAAAATACAGATTATGAAGCGACGGAAATGATAATAAAAAAGGCGTTTTGGAATTTGTATGTGCCTGGATGCTCTGAGCATTATCTGGCTCATATTTTACGCTCACATGAAGATTTTGTGCCTGAACTTGACCTTGTGATTGAAGCCGATAATAAGATTATAGGTAACATTATGTATACAAAATCAAGGCTTGCAGACGAGACGGGCAATATAAAAAACATTTTAACATTCGGACCGGTTTGTATTGCTCCCGAATATCAGCGCCGCGGCTACGGCAAGGCACTTATGGAATATTCATTTGAACGCGCAGCCGGGCTTGGATATGAAGCGATTGTAATATTCGGCTCACCTGCCAATTATGTGGCGCGCGGATTTAAAAGCTGTAAGAAATTCAATGTATCCGTTGAAAACGGCGTTTTTCCTACCGCTATGCTGGTGAAGGAACTGAAAATCGGTGCGCTGAGCGGGCATAAATGGACATACTCCCAGAGCTCGGCTTTTGAGTTTGATGAAAATACCGCGCAGCGGTATATGGATAATGACAGTAGATTTATAAGGAAAACCTTGCCCGCTCAGGAGGAATTTTATATTTTAAGCAACTCGGTAATTCGATAACGCATATATTTAAGATTTAGGAAAGGAAAAAGTATGATTAATGTTGCCTTATTGCAGATGACTTCCTGTAAAACACAAAAAGAAAATTTATTAAAAGGAATAGAGTATTGCAGGCGGGCAAAGGCTATGGATGCTGATATTGCTCTGTTTCCGGAAATGTGGAGCTGCGGATATAATTTGAAAGACGATGCAGAATTTGTTAAAGCTCAGGCTGTTGATGCAGACGGAGAATTTGTCGGTGCCTTTAAATCTCTTGCTGCGGAGCTTAATATGGCTATTGCCGTTACCTTTCTTGAGTGTTACGAGCCGGCACCTAAAAACAGCGTTATTCTTTTTGACAGACACGGTAATAAAATATTGCATTATTCTAAAGTACATACCTGTGATTTCGGAGACGAAAAGCATTTAACTCCCGGTGATAATTTCTATGTGGCGGATCTTGATACAGCTGCGGGAAATATTAAAATCGGCGCTATGATTTGTTATGACAGGGAACATCCCGAAAGTGCAAGAATTCTGATGCTCAAGGGTGCGGAAATTATCCTTGTGCCTAACGCCTGTCCTATGGAAATCAATCGGTTATCGCAGTTAAGAGCGCGAGCGTATGAAAATATGCTTGGAATTGCCACGGCAAATTACGCATATCCGCAGCCCGACTGCAACGGTCATTCTTCTGCTTTTGACGGTATTGCATACAGAGAGGATTTGCCTGTATCGCGTGATACAATGATAATTGAGGCAGGAGAAAATGAGGGTATATATATCGCCGCATTCCCGATAGAAAAAATGCGAAGATATTGTTTGAATGAAGTGCACGGCAACGCATACAGACGCCCGCATTTGTACAGTGAGCTTATTTCAGAGCACATAAGCGAGCCGTTTATAAGAGATGACAGAAGAAGATAAAAGGGCGTATACTGCCCTTTTAATTTTTACATTATTTATAGAAAATTGTAAAATTATGTTGACAAGCGTAATAAAATGCATTAAAAAATATAATTAGAATATTTCTAATAAAGGATTTTATGACACGTAATTCCAAATTAATACTTGATATAATCAATAAATCAAAAGACCATATGACGGCAGAACAGCTGTATTTTTACATACGCGAACACGGATATAAGGTGTCTTCGGCTACCGTTTATAATAATTTATCGTATTTGTATGATCAAGGCTTGATACGCAGGATTTCATCAGTTAACGGCGGAGCGGAAAGATATGACAGTACTGTTCGTCATGACCATCTTGTTTGCAAAATATGCGGAAAAATTTCTGATATGTATTTGGAAGATTTAACTTCGCATTTTCAAGCTGAGATTAAAGAACAAATTGTGTCATATGATCTTCAAATTTATTATATATGTTCTGAGTGTCGTAAAGATTACATAAAAAACAAAAAGGAGATTAGGAAATGAACAAGTACGCAGGAACACAGACGGAAAAAAATTTGGAGGCGGCGTTTGCCGGAGAGTCACAGGCAAGAAATAAGTATTCCTACTTTGCATCTGTTGCAAAAAAAGAGGGTTATGAGCAAATTGCCGCGCTCTTCTTAAAAACGGTACCGATAATGAAAAAAGAACATGCTAAAATGTGGTTTAAGGAGCTTGCCGGACTCGGAAATACTGCTGAAAATCTCAAGGCTGCTGCCGAGGGCGAAAATTACGAGTGGACAGATATGTATGACGGCTTTGCAAAAACCGCCGAGGAGGAGGGTTTCCCGGAGCTTGCCGCAAAATTCCGTTTGGTTGCAGCCATTGAAAAGCATCATGAGGAGCGCTACCGTGCGCTGCTCAGCAATGTCGAGACCGCAAAAGTGTTTGAAAAGAGCGATGTAAAGGTATGGGAGTGCAGAAACTGCGGACATATTATTGTAGGCACAAAGGCTCCCGAAATTTGCCCGACCTGCAATCATCCGCAAAGCTATTTTGAAATTCACGCGGAAAATTATTAATCAGCATATGTTGGCGAGAGCGGATTTTCCGCTCTCTTTTTTTATGTAATCGTAAAGCTTTGTGCAATAACTCCCGCTATGCGGTATTTTATATTGACAAAACGACTGTTTATGTTATATTATATATATTATTATTTATTAGGAGTAACTACATGTCTGTAAAAAGTATGACCGGCTACGGAAGGGCAAGCAGGCTGATAGACGGAAATGAAATTACCATTGATATAAAATCGGTAAATCACAGATATTTTGACTTTAATTCTAAAATATCCAAGGATTTTCTGTTTTTAGAGGAGAAAATTAAATCAGCCGTAAAAAAATCGGTTTCACGCGGAAAAATTGATTTTTATATGTTTATAAACAGCGATGCGGCGTCTGCATATGAAGTGGAGCTTAATGAGCCTCTGGCAAGAGGATATGCCGATGCACTTGAGGTAATCAGCAAGACATTAAAGATTAAAAACGATGTTACCGCTTCTTTTATAAGCCGAATTCCTGATGTTATTACCGTCAGAAAGGCTGAAATTGATGAAGCTGAGCTTGAAAAGGCAGTGATTTGTGTTTTGGAGGAAGCGTTGGAATCGTATGATACAATGCGTTTGACCGAAGGTGCGCGTCTTATAGACGATATTTTGGAAAATCTTAAACTTATTCTTGAGAATGTTGCAAAAATAGAAAAGCTTGCTCCGGCTTCCGTCAAGGCGTATGAACAGCGGCTTAAATCAAAAATGATTGAGGCGCTTGACGGAAAAGATTATGACCCGCAGCGACTGATTACCGAGGCTGCGATATTTGCCGACAGAATAGATGTGGGAGAGGAAACCGTCAGGCTTAAAAGCCACATTTCCCAATTCCGTTCACTTATCGAGGGCAGTACAGAGCCTGTCGGTAAAAAGCTTGATTTTATTATTCAGGAAATGAACAGGGAGATAAATACAATAGGTTCAAAATGCAGCTCCTATGAAATAACAAAACTTGTAGTAGACACAAAATCCGTAATTGAAAAGATACGTGAGCAGATACAGAACATCGAATAAGAGGTAGTTATGAGACTGATAAATATCGGATTCGGAAACATGGTAAACGCAAGCCGCATGATAGCAATTATCAGCCCTGAAAGCGCGCCGGTCAAGCGAATAATTCAGGAGGCGCGGGAAAACCGTGTGCTGGTTGACGCAACATATGGCAGGCGCACAAGGGCGGTTATTATAACAGACAGCGATCATGTCATTTTATCGGCTTTGCAGCCCGAGACGGTGGCAAACCGTCTGAATGACAGCTATGAGGATGAGGATGAAGAAGATGAATAAAGGTATGCTCATAGTTGTTTCCGGTCCGTCCGGGGTCGGTAAAGGCACTGTTCTTTCCAAGGTTTTTGAAAGTGACAATAATCTGGCTTATTCGGTTTCTTGTACAACCCGTAAGCCTCGCGAAGGAGAGACGGACGGTGTTCATTACAGATTTTTAACCGAGAAGGAGTTTCTTGAGAATATCGCGCAAAACCGTATGCTCGAATATACGGTATACTGTGATAATTATTACGGAACCGATGCGCAGTACGTTGAAAAACTGAGAGAATCGGGTACAGACGTCGTTTTGGAAATCGAGACAAACGGTGCGCTGAATATTATTTCAAAATGTCCCGATGCCGTAACCGTGTTTATTGCGCCTCCGTCGCTCGAACACCTTTATCTGCGTCTTTCGGGACGCGCAACCGAAAGCCGTGATGTTATAGAAAAAGCGTTTTATCAAGGCAAAAGAAGAGCTTGCGCGTATAGATAATTATGAGTATCTTGTGATAAATGACTCGGTGGAAAAAGCTGCTGAGGATATATTGGCAGTTCTGCGTGCGGAACGCATTAAAAAATATAATAAAAATAATTTCAGAGGTGTATTATTATGATGCTATATCCTGCGATAGGAGATTTGGAAAAGGTGACTCACAGCAGATACGCGCTTGTAAAACCGTTACTGCAAAGCGTGCGCGTCAGCTGCTGGAAATATCGGAAAATAATAAGATTCCGCTTACCGATAAGCCTGTAAAACTGGCAATAAACGATATTGCAACAGGTAAGGTTACCTGCCGCGCTGCGGATGATATCAGCGAGGAATCTGAAGAAACAACATCTGACAGCGACAATACGGAAGAATAGCCTTAAAAAAGTGAGTGATTTGTATGGCACTGTGCGCAAGCGTCGTAATTGATGATATTGTAAATAAAATTGATAAGTTATATGATTATGCGGTGCCGGACTGCTTAAAGGGTAGTCTGAAAGCCGGTATGCGGGTGATTGTTCCGTTTTCTAAAAAGCAATATCAAAAAAAAGGCGCTTGTTATTAAGCTGAACGATTTTGGCGACATTTCGCATTTGAAATTTATTGATAAGGTTTTGGATAAAGAAGTCATAGTAAACGATATGCAGATGTCACTTATCCGTTTGCTTAAAAGCAGATATTTTGTTACATACTATAATGCGCTGAAGGCTATTGTTCCGCGCGGAGTGGACTTTAAAATCAGCGAATACTATACATGCAAATCAGAGCTTGCCGAGCTTGACAATCGGCTATATGCAGTTTTTAAAAATAAAAACAATCGCCTGAGCATTGATGACGTTCCTAAAGAAAGTCGCACAGCTTTCAACTCCTTTCTTTCTGTGGGTATAATAGAGAGGGATGTATCAGCCAAAAAAAACATCGGAGAGCTTACCGAAAAATATCTTGTCTCAAGACTTGGGTTTTCTGAAATTGAGCAGTATATTTCACAGCTGGATAAGCGTTTTGAAAAGCAGAGAGATCTGCTTTCGGTTTTTCTCGACTGTTCGGAAATCTCCCAAAAAGACGCCATGTATTACAGCGGCTGCGGTATAAGTACTGTTAAGACTCTTGAAAAAAAGGGAATTATAGCGGTCGTAGACAAAACGCTGGAACGTAACCCGTATAAAGATTTGAAACGTTCTGTTGACAGCACGCCTATTGCTCTTACCGATGGGCAGAAAAAAATGTCTGTGAAGCCGTTTGCAGAGATCTCAAGTCATTTACCGTACACTTGATACACGGGGTTACGGGCAGCGGGAAAACACTGCTGTATATGGCGCTTATCGACAAAGTTGTTTCAGCCGGCAAATCCGCCATATTTATGATACCGGAGATTTCACTGACACCTCAGACTCTTGCGCGGTTTTATTCACGCTACGGCGAGCTTGTATCGGTAGTTCACAGCGGGCTTGCTCCCGGTGAACGCGCAGACGAATGGAAGAAAATCAAGAATTCTGAAAAAAGTGTGGTTGTAGGCACACGGAGTGCGGTTTTTGCACCGGTAAATAATCCGGGTATTATTATTATAGATGAGGAACATGAGCCGAGCTATAAATCTGAAAGCTCGCCTCGCTATCATGCTCGCGATGTTTCAAAGTTTATCTGCCGTAGGGCGGGCATTCCCCTTGTGCTCGGTTCTGCGACTCCGTCGGTTGAAAGCCGGTTTGCGGCTGAAAAGGGAATTTACAGATATCACAGACTTGAAAAAAGGTTTAATAACAATCCGCTTCCGCAGGCAAGCATTATCGACATGCGCACTTCATTTAAAGAAGGCAATCAGTCGTTTTTAAGCGAAGAGCTTCGTCAGGCAATTGATGAAACCCTGTCGCGCGGTGAACAGACAATCCTGTTTTTAAACAGACGGGGAGCTCATACTATGGTTGGGTGCCGCAGCTGCGGATATGTTGCAAAAATGCGAAAACTGCGGCATTGCACTTACGTATCATTCGGCAAATGGCAGATGTATGTGCCATTACTGCGGATACAATATAAAGATGTTTGATATATGTCCTGCCTGCAAAAGCAAGCATATTAAAAAATTGGGAGTAGGTACACAGCTTGTCAACACAGAGCTTGAGGAAATTTTCCCGAATGCAAAAATACTGCGTATGGATTATGATACAGTCAGCTCCTACGTCACCTACGGAAATAAGCTGGACGCTTTTAAAAACGGTGAATACAATATAATGCTCGGCACACAGATGGTTGCCAAAGGTCTTGACTTCCCCAATGTGACGCTTGTAGGAATACTGAATGCCGATCTGTCGCTTTATGTTGATGATTTTCGTGCTAACGAGCGTACTTTTTCTTTGTTGACTCAGGTATGCGGGCGGTCCGGAAGGGCAGGCAAGGAGGGACGGGCAATTATTCAGACATATTCGCCTGACTATGAAATTATTCGGTTTGCAAAAAGAACAAAATTACGATAAGTATTATGATTTTGAAATAAGCTTCAGAAGGGCAATGAATTATCCTCCGTTTTGCGATTTGATTTTATTCAGTGTTTCAGACCGCACGGAAGAATCGGCATATAAAAATGTGCAGCTGCTGTACAGACTAATAGATGACATGAGCAACGGTGAATTTATTGATATTCCGGTGCGGATGCTTTATCCTACAACGCCTAAGATTCCGAGATTTAACGATAAATATCGCTATAATCTTGTTATAAAAAGCAAAGTTTGCAACAGACTGTATGAAATGCTTTGGAAGTTAACAAACTATTTTGAGGAAAATATATCGTCGGCTTAGTCTGTAAACGTCAATCCGATGAGCAGTGTATGAGGTGAAAATGGCTTTAAGAGAAATTGTTAAGGATAATAATGAGTTCCTTTCAAAAAAATCGCGACCTGTGGAAAAAATCGACGGGCGCATCAAACAGCTTGTAGACGATATGAAGGAAACGCTTATTAAGGCGGACGGGGTAGGTCTTGCCGCACCGCAGGTAGGAGTTTTAAAGAGGATATTTGTTGTTGATATCAATGTAGACAAAAGTGATATCCGAGAGTTTATAAACCCCGAAATAATAAAAAAGAAAGGCAAAAACGATAAATATCTTGAAGGCTGTCTCTTTTTCCCGGAAGAAGCTTTAAGATAGTTCGACCGGAAAAGGTTACGGTACGTGCTCAGAACCTGTCCGGCGAGTGGTTTGTCTTTGAGGCGGAGGATTTTATCGCCCGTGCACTGATGCATGAAAACGATCATTTGGACGGTATAACTATACCGCAGATAGGTAAAGAGGTTTTTGAATAATGAATCAAAAGCTGAAAATTGTTTTTATGGGCACGCCGGACTTTGCCATACCGTCTCTTGAACGTCTGCATCAGGCTTATGATATTCGCGCGGTGTTTTGTCAGCCGGATAAGGTTAACGGGAGAGGAAATAAAATAACTTTCGGTCCTGTAAAGGAATTTGCCGTTAATAACGGAATTGACGTGTATCAGCCCGATACTTTTAAAAAACGAATGCTGCAAGGAGCTTATTAAACAGCTCGACCCTCAGCTTATAGTGGTCGCTGCATACGGCAAGCTGATGCCTGAATATGTTTTGAATTACCCTCAGTACGGCTGCATTAATGTCCACGGTTCGCTGCTTCCGAAATATCGCGGTGCATCTCCTATACAGTATGCAGTGTTAAACGGAGAAAAGAAAACCGGAATTACGATTATGAAGATGGCAGCAGGGCTGGACAGCGGAGATATTATCTCACAGACCGATACAGAAATCGGTGAATATGAGACTGCGGGGGGAGCTTTTTGACAGACTAAGCGTACTCGGTGCGCAGCTTTTAATGCAGACAATAAACAGTATTGTAAACGGCACTGCTTGTTATACTCCGCAAAACGAAAAAGACAGCACATATGCGTCTATGATAACAAAAAAGATGGGCTGCATTGATTTTGGCGACAGTGCGCAGCATATAAAACAAAAGGTTTACGGACTTAATCCTTGGCCCTTAGCATATGTTGAAACAAACAGCGGCGCATTAAAGCTTCACCGTGTGTTGCTTGGCAGTAAAACAGACTGTACACCGGGCAGCATAGTGGCAGTGGGCAAGGACGGTATCGAAATTGCTTGCGGAGATAAAAAATACTGTTGTAGTAACTGAAATACAGCGGCTCGGCAAAAAGAAAATGGACGCATACGCATTCAGTTTGGGTACTAAAATCCGACCGGGCATGTCAATTTATTCTTTATAAGGAGAAGTTTATATGTTTTTTTATGATTATTACACTCTTGTGATACTCCTGCCGTTGATGGTTTTGTCTTTTATTGTTCAGGCGTCGCTTAATTCATCATACAGCAAGTATTCAAAAATACAGAATTCAAAGGGAACTACGGGGTGTGACATTGCTCACACAATATTAAGAAATGCGGGTATTTTCGACGTTACCGTAGAGTGTATAAGCGGCAATTTATCAGATCATTTTGATCCGACAAAGAAAGTTATACGACTTTCGGAAAAGGTGTATAACGGTACCAGCATTGCGGCAATAGGCGTCGCAGCCCATGAAACTGGACATGCGCTTCAGTATGCTGCCGAATACACTCCGATAAAAATACGTTCTTCAATAATCGGCATTACCAATTTCAGCTCCAAAATACTGTATATCTTAATTATCCTGAGCTTTATTGCTCAGATTCCCCGTAATCTGCAATATTGCGGTAATTTGCTTTTTTATAATTTTCCTGTTTCAGTTGATAACGCTGCCTGTCGAATTTAATGCAAGCGCAAGAGCAGTTGAAAATATCGGAAATATGGGTTATAATGATGATGACCTTCGCGGAGTTAAAAAAGTACTGACTGCTGCTGCTATGACATATGTAGTAGCAATGCTTGTGGCGCTCGGTCAGATGGTTACGTTTTTTCTTCGTACAAGAAGACGCGATTGATGGATACAAACAGAAAAACGGCACTTGATGTACTGACGGCATATGAGAGAGACGGGGCTTATCCCAACCTTGAATTAAAAAAACGCCTGAGAGGTATTGAGAGCGACAGGGACAGGAGATTTATCAGCGCTTTGGTATACGGCGTCATTGAAAAAAAGCTGACGCTCGATTATTATATCGGTAAGGTCTCAAGCGTAAAGCTGCGCAAGATAAATGCAGTTGTGCTCACCGTCCTGCGCATGGGGCTGTATCAGATTATGTTTCTTTCCACGCCGGAAAGCGCGGCTTGCAGCAGTTCTGTGGAACTTGCCAAAACAAACGGTCAGATTAAAAGCGCCGGCTTTGTAAATGCAGTATTGAGAAAATTATCTAAGTCATATAACGATATTCCGCTGCCGGAAAACAGAACGGAATACCTTTCGGTAAGGTATTCTGTATCGCCTTCGGTTTTATCACTTTTAGTCAATTCGCTGGGCGAACAGAATGCTAAGCGTTACCTTGAGTATGACGCTGCTGAAGAAAAAGCAATATATATTGCCGCAAACCCCGTAAAGCTGCACAATGATAAATTACCTGCAATTCTTCAGGAAGAGGGCATCACAGCCTTAAAAACGGATTTTGAAGGATTGTACCGGGTTCAGAGCGGATTTGATATAGAAGGTACTGACGCTTACCGCCGGGGATTTTTTCATGTAATAGGCAAGGCGTCGTATATTGCCGCAAAAGCCGTCGGCGCAAAGGGCAGCGATATTGTTTATGACATGTGTGCAGCACCCGGCGGGAAGACCTTTGCTGTAAGCTATATGTCAAACGGACAAGCAGAGATTACAGCGTTTGATTTACATAAGCATAAGACAGACATTATAAAAAAAGATATCGGCAGACTCGGATTATCAAATATAAAAGCTGTGACCTTCGACAGTACAAAAATCAATGAAAAAATGATTTCCACAGCCGATTGTGTATTATGCGACGTTCCCTGCAGCGGACTGGGAATACTTCATAATAAGCCGGATATTAAGTATAAAAACACAGACGAGCTTTCGCTCATAAACGTACAGAAACAAATTCTTAAAAACGGAGCTCTTTATCTGAAACCCGGAGGCAGGCTTGTTTATTCTACCTGTACTGTAAATAATAATGAGAACAGCGAAGTTGTGTATGAATTCCTTGCAAATAATCCGCAGTTTGAAATTGACAAAACGGTTGATTTATATAATAATGAATACGGTCAAAAACTGTTTTTACCTTATACAGACGGGACGGACGGTTTTTATATCGCGGTTATGAAGAAAAAAGAGGTGTAGGGCATTAAAACCGATATAAGGTCACTTTTACCGGCTGAGCTGGAAAACTTAATATTACAGCGCGGACTTCCGAAATTTCGTGCAAAGCAGATATTTGAATGGCTTCACCGCGGTGTGCAGTCATTTGATGAAATGACAAATCTGCCTAAGGAACTGCGCGCACAGCTTTCGGAATTTGCATATATAGCTGATGTCTGCGTGTATAAAAAACTTGTTTCCGTTATCGACGGAACGGTAAAATTTGTTTTTCGGCTCTATGACAATAACTTTATTGAAACAGTTGTTATGAAATATAAGCACGGCTATTCTGTTTGCGTATCTTCACAGGTCGGCTGCCGTATGGGATGCGCTTTTTGCCAGTCAACAAAGAGCGGGCTTGTGCGCAATCTTTGCCGGAAGAGATCCTCGGACAAATTTTGACCGCACAGCGTGAGCTTAATATCCGCATTTCAAACATCGTTATGATGGGAATAGGCGAGCCTCTTGACAATTTTGACAATACCGTCAAATTCCTTGAGCTTGTCAACCATCCCGACGGAATTAATATAGGTTATAGACATATTTCGCTTTCCACATGCGGTCTTGCCGATAATATCAGGAGGCTGGCAGAGGTAGATTTGCCGATTACTCTTTCGGTTTCGCTTCATGCCGCGTTTGATGACAAACGCAGCAAAATGATGCCTGTGAATAAAAAAATATTCTATTGATAAACTGCTTGCAGCTTGTCGCTATTATCAAGCTGTAACGGGCAGACGTATTGTATTCGAATATTCTCTTATAGACGGAGTAAATAATTCGCCTGCAGACGCCAAGCGGCTTTTTGACATACTTTCGGGTATAATGTATCATATAAATCTTATTCCGGTGAATAAAATAGAAAACGGAACATTTTGTCCTCCGGATACGGATAGAATTAAAAAAGTTCAGTGAAACGCTCATTTCAATGGGCGCATCATGCACTGTCAGAAGAACTCTCGGTGCGGATATATCTGCTTCATGCGGTCAGCTTCGAAGTAAATACGAACGGGAAAGAAGGAATTGCGTTGATAATTTTCGGCTCCAGTAATATCGGCATGGTCAGGAAAGACAATCAGGATTCATACTTATTTGACACAGTCGGTAATAATGTGGGATTTGCGGTTGTCTGTGACGGAATGGGCGGTCCCAGCGGCGGGAAAATTGCCAGCAGTGTTGCCGTAAACAGCTTCTCAAAATTTATGACAGAGCTTTCTTACGACTCAAACGGAGAAAAAATAAAAGAAACTTTTCAAAAAGCTATTGATTGTGCCAATAAAGAAATATATAATAAATCTTTAGGAGACGATAAGCTTTACGGAATGGGTACGACTCTTGTTTCATCTGTTATCGTCAACGATACGGGATATTTTGTAAATGTCGGCGACAGCAGGGCATATCTTATCCGTGACGACAGCATACGCCGCATCTCGCATGACCATTCTGCGGTACAGCAGCTTGTTGACAACGGTATGCTTACAGAGTCTCAGGCACGCAATCATCCCAATAAAAACATAATAACAAGGGCTCTGGGTGTTGAAGAAAACGTATCTTTTGATTTCTTTACGGAAAGAGTTTTCCCCGACGATATGGTTTTACTGTGTTCTGACGGTATTACCAACTACATCGACGATCTTGAAATTTCGTTTGAGACAGTCAAGCGGAAAAACAGTATAGAGACCATTCCTCAAAAAACTGATCGAGCTTGCCAATTCACGCGGCGGTGCCGATAACTCGACAGTTGTAATAATGAAAGTTTAGGAGGCTGAAATAAATGGATAAATTAATCGGAAAAACCATAAACGACAGATATATTATAACTGAAATAATCGGTGTCGGCGGCATGGCGGTGGTTTATAAGGCGTTTGACAAGGTGGTTAACAGAGTGGTTGCCGTCAAGGTTTTGAAGGAAGAATTCATGTCCGACGCGCAGTTCAGACGCAGGTTTACTAACGAGTCAAAGGCAATAACCATGCTCTCTCAGAATAATATCGTTGACGTTTACGATGTGTGCCTTGAGGGCGATATGATGTACCTTGTCATGGAATACATAGACGGGGTGACGCTTAAAGAGTATCTTGATAAAGTAAAGGTACTTGACTGGCATGAGGCGGCTTTTTATATAAAGCAGATACTCAAGGCTATGTCTCATGCACATGAGCGCGGAATTGTGCACAGAGATATAAAGCCGCACAATATCATGCTTCTGCGCGACGGCACGATAAAGGTTACGGACTTTGGAATAGCTAAGCTGTCAAAGTTTGAAACGCAGACCATTACGGATAAGGCAATAGGTTCTGTACATTATATAAGTCCTGAGCAGGCAAGCGGTGACCGTACCGATGAAAAAACTGATATATACGCCGTAGGTGTTATGCTGTACGAGATGATTACAGGTACGCTTCCGTTTGTGGCAGACAGCGCTGTATCTGTTGCTCTTATGCAGGTACAGGCACAGCCGAAGCTGCCGAGAGAGATTAACGACAGCATACCGGAGGGCATTGAAGAGATAACAATAAAAGCCATGATGAAAGACCCGGCTTTAAGATATTCTTCGGCATCGGCAATGTTTAACGATATAGTCAGCGTTGAGGAAAATCCCGACACTGTTTTCGGCTATCTCAGCGCCGCCCCGGCTGTTGCTGACGATCAGCTGTCGGAAGATAATTCTCCGACAAGATTTGTAGACATTAACAGTATTGAATCAGCTGATGAAATCGGTGAATTTGTATCCGACGACGCTATCGATGTCGAGAGTGAAGAAGCACAGGAGGGGGACGAAACGGAATCTAAATTCAAGGAAATTTGGCTGCCTATTATCTGCGGCGTCGGTTCTGCCTTGCTTATTATTGCGCTCGTCGTCGTAGGTATCGTATATTTTCCGGAGTTAAAAAACAGCGTTTTCGGCGGCAACAGCGTTGTAGAAAAAGTTACGGTAGACAATTATGTAGGTCAGAATTATGACGAGGTGGAAAAAGCAAACGCAACCGGTCTTATTTTTGAAAAAACAAATATGCTCAGCACTGAACCCAAGGGTACGATTATTTCACAGGAGCCTGTTGCAGGTGAAGAGGTAGATAAAGGCTCTGTCGTGACTTTTAAGGTCAGCATAGGAGTGGAAACAGTTCAGGTACCGGATGTTACGAATAAATACTACGAAATTGCAATAGACGAGCTGTATGACCTTGGTATTCTTTACAAAACAAAGTATATTGCAAGCGATACAGTGAAAGAAAATTATGTTGTAAGAACCGATCCTGCGGCGTTTACGGAAATCAAATCCGATACAAGCATTACGGTATATATCAGCTCCGGCAAGGATATAAAGACCGTTACAGTCCCCGATGTTTTGAAGAGAACGGAAGACGACGCGGTTACAAAGCTTGCTGCCGAGAGTCTTAAGGCAGATAAGCTGTACGAATATGACGAAACCGTGCCGAAAGGCTGTGTTATAAGTCAAAATCCGAACTCCGGAACAAAGCTGGACGAAGGCTCAACTGTAGAGATTACTATAAGTCTCGGACCGAAACCGGAAGATAATACCGACACAAATCCGGACGACGGAAATACTGATAATCCCGACCAGAACCCGGATACGAACCCGGACGGAAATCAGGATAACAAACCGGATGAAACCCCCGATCAGAATCCGGATGACAATACAGGCGACGATGTGAATAATCCCGATAAAAATCCTGATGATATTCCGACGGATAACGAGCCTGTCAACCCCGACAACAGCGATAAGGTATCATTTAAAATAACGGCTGACCTCAGTAAATTTTCAACTGAGACGAGCGTTTCGCTTACCATTTCCACAAATGATAATTCATGGAATAAGGTTGAAACTATAACTATGGCAAACCTTGCCGGTGCAAATTATGTATACAATTCCGAAAGCGTTATGCTCAAAAAAAGGGAACTGTTGTCTCACTGTTTGTAAACGGTACGCTGTTTGAAAAATATACTGTCAGCTGATTGGAGAGACAATGAACAGAACGCAGGAGCGAAAAATTGCATTTGAGATTATCTTTACTTTTCCTTTCAGGATTGATAAAAGTATTGATGAAATTATCGAAAGTTATTCCGACTATTATGAGTCGGAATCTCTTTCCGATTACATAGTAGGTACAGTGCGCGGTGTATATGAAAATCTTGACGAAATTGACGAAAAAATAAAATGCAGCATTAAATCGAGGAGATTTGAACGTCTTGATAATGTATGTCTTGCCGCAATGCGCCTTGCGGTATATGAAATGCTTTACAATGACGGGGTGCCCGTTCCCGTTGCAATAAACGAAGCGATTGAGCTTACAAAGCAGTATGACGACAGTCTGGCTGCATTTGTGCACGGTAATTTGGGAATTATTGCAAAGGGTTAATATGAGCAGAATACTGGCATTTGATACAAGTAATTATACAACCTCGGCTTGCGTTTATGATACGCAAGCCGGTATTGTATGGGAAAACCGAATAATGATTCCGGTACAAAACGGTAAGTGCGGTGTTCGTCAGAGTGATGCTGTATTTCATCATGTCAAAAACCTTGAATCACTGTTTGACGATATATTTCAGACAGATATCAACTGCATCTGTGCAAGCAGATGCCCGTCCGAGCGTGAAAACTCTTATATGCCGTGTTTTACCGTAGGTATGTCCTATGCAAAAACAATATCGTCGCTTTACGGATTGCCGATGTATTCTTATTCGCATCAAAAAAATCATATTATGGCTGCCGCTGGACAGGCGGAGCGCAAAAGATATTCTGAATAATCCGTTTCTTGCTTATCATGTATCCGGAGGAACAACGGATGTTATGCTGTGTAGTCCGGATAAAGAAATATTCAGTGTTAAAAAAATCGGCGGAAGTGCAGACATCAGCTGCGGTCAGCTGATTGACAGAACGGGTACTTTACTCGGATTTCCGTTTCCGTGCGGAAAATATATAGAAAAATGCTCGCAAGGCAGTCTTGCGGATAATATCAAGTTTAAAATAAATGACGGTTTTTATAATTTTTCGGGCTTTCAGAATAAAGCCGAAAAGATGTATTTTGAAAATAAAAGTACGGGCGAAATATGTAATTACATATTAAGTGTTGTCTTGTCATTTATTTTAAATTCGATTGCAAGCTTCCGAAAGGTTTACGGTGAATTGCCGGTGCTTATGTCCGGCGGCGTTATGTCAAATAAACTGTTGTCAGATACAATAAAACAGAGATTGAGTGGCGTTTATTTTGCAGAGCCAAAGTATTCGCTTGATAATGCAGCGGGAATAGCTATGCTGTGCGCGGCGGAGAGAGGAGAGCTTTGTGGCAGATTCTAATGTAATTACGGTAAGCGGACTCACAAAGTATATTAAAAGCATGCTGGAAAGTGATGTCCGTTTGCAAAAACTTTACTGTATCCGGAGAAATATCCAACATGACAATTCATCGTTCGGGTCATTTGTACTTTGCAATAAAGGACGAGCTTGCCGTAATTAATGCAGTAATGTTTCGCAGCTCGGCGGCGTCTCTTGCATTTAAGCCGGAAAACGGTATGAAAATTATTGCCAAAGGGAGAATTTCGGTTTTTGAGCCGGCAGGCAGATATCAGATTGTTGTCAGTTCAATTAAAGCAGACGGCGTCGGAGATTTATATGTAGCTTTTTGAACAGCTTAAGATAAAGCTGCAAAGGGAAGGGCTTTTTGACGGCTCGCATAAGCTTGCTGTTCCTAAAATACCATCTGTTATCGGAGTTATTACTTCTCCTACGGGCGCCGCTGTCAGAGATATAATCAATGTTTTAGGCAGACGTTTTCCGTTTGCGCGAGTACTGCTGTATCCATCGTTGGTGCAGGGTGAGGACGCACCGCGTGACCTCATTCGGGGCACTTTTATATTTTTGAAAGAACAAAATGTGCCGATGTCATTATAATCGGTCGCGGAGGCGGATCTATCGAAGATCTGTGGGCATTTAATGACGAGCAGCTTGCAAGAACGATTTACAATATGACGGTACCTGTTATCTCGGCTGTCGGTCATGAAATTGATTTTACAATCTGTGACTTTGTTGCGGATATGCGCGCGCCTACGCCATCTGCCGCCGCCGAACTTGCTGTACCTGACACCACTGATATGCTTCAAAAATTCTCAAATGTAAATAAGCGCATTATATCTATACTTGAACATCGACTTGAGTTTTTTTATCATAAATATGAATCTTTGAAAAATTCACGGATTTTTACTGCCTGTGAATTTTTCACCCAAAGACATCAGCTTCTGCTTGACCATGCTTTTGAAAGACTTTTTTCAGCTATGTCGCTGAAAATTAATAAGGCGGACGCACAATTCAGCACTCTTGCCGCAAAGCTGGACGCACTAAGTCCTCTTAAAATAATGAGCAGGGGATATCTGCTTGCAGAGAATGAATCGGGCAGTGTACTGAAAAGTATCGAGGATGTAAATATCGGACAGGATATATATATCAGAATGTGCGACGGTAAAGCGAAATGTACAGTAAACTCAACAGCAAAAGGTGAGGATAAGAATAATGGAAAATAATATTACTTTTGAAGAGAGCCTTGCAAGGCTCGAAAAAATCGTGCGTCAGCTTGAGGACGGAGATGTTACGCTTGACGATTCGGTAAAGCTGTTCGAAGAGGGGATAAAGCTGTCGGGAATATGCTCTGAGTATTTAAAAAATGCACAGCAAAAGGTTGAAATTTTAATGGAAAACGGAACCGATACACCCGATGTCAAAGATTTCAAAGCAAATGAATAAATATATCGGTTTAACAGAAAACATATCATCACGGCTTGAGGAGCTTACGCGTTATAAAAGCTGCAGTTATGAAACTCTTTTGGAGGCTGAGCGTTATTCGGTAACGGCAGGCGGCAAGCATCTTCGCGGGCTTATTCTGATTGAAACGGCAAAGCTCGGCGGTGCAAAAGCTGATACGGCGCTGGATTTTGCATGTGCTCTGGAAATGGTACATACATACTCGCTTATTCACGATGACCTTCCCGAAATGGATAATGACGAGCTTCGGCGCGGAAAACCAACATGCCATGTCAAATTCGGTGCCGATATTGCATTGCTGGCGGGTGATGCTCTTTTGACAAAAGCGTTTTCGGTGATTGCATCCAACATCTTCTTTTCCGAACGAAAAAGTCAGAATGCATCCGTATACTGGCGGATGCCTGCGGCGAGCACGGTATGCTTGCGGGACAGGCAATCGACAAACTGAGTGAAAATAAAAAAATTGATTTTGACAGTCTTTGCGAGCTTCATTCCAAAAAAACGGCATATATGTTCTGTGCCGCTGTTCAAATGGGCTGCTTGCTCGGCGATGTTTCAGCCGAAACCGAAAAAGAGCTTTTAAAAGTCATGAGCAGTCTCGGTCTCGCATTTCAGATAAAAGACGATATTCTCGATGTTACATCCGAAAGCAGTGTTATCGGAAAACCCGTAAAAAGCGATGAAAAGTCATTGAAATCCACTTTTGTCAGCTTGCTTGGTATAGATAAATCACGCGAGCTGCTTGAAAACATATCAAGCGATATTAAAAGCAATCCGATTATTGTCGAGTGCCCGTTTTTTGCCGAGCTTACAGATTTTTTTGTAAACAGAACTATATAAGAATGATTAAGTAAAATGGAATTTCGTATACTGGAAAATTTAACATCTCCCGATGATTTGAAAAATATGTCCTCTGACAATTTGAAAATTCTTTCGGACGAGCTGCGTGAGGCGCTTATTCTCAATGTTTCAAGCACAGGAGGACATCTGGCGAGTAATCTGGGTGTCGTCGAGCTTACTATTGCCATACATAAGGTCTTTTCCTCGCCTGCGGATCAAATTATATTTGATGTGGGACATCAGTGCTATGTACACAAAATGCTCACGGGGCGCTATAGCCGGTTCAGTACTCTCAGACAGAAGGACGGACTGTCCGGCTTTCCCAATCCGGAGGAAAGCGAGCATGATATATTTAAGACCGGTCACAGCTCTACCTCTATTTCATCTGCACTCGGTCTTGTTTATGCTAAAAGTCTTTTAGGTGATGACAATTCTTCCGTTGTAGCTGTAATCGGCGACGGCTCAATGACAGGCGGACTTGCTTACGAGGGGCTGAACAATGCAGGAAGCTCGGAAAAAAATCTTATTGTCATCTTAAATGACAATAAAATGAGCATTTCAAAAAATGTCGGCGCCATTTCAAAGACCTTAACGCGTCTGAGGAGCAAAAGCGGATATTTCCGGTTTAAGGACGTACTCGGCAGTACGCTTGTTAAAATTCCCTATATAGGCAAGCCGGTTTACCGGCGGCTTAACCGCTTAAAGTCTGCGATTAAATCTTACTTTTATTCTTCCAATATTTTTGAAAGTATGGGATTTAAATATATAGGTCCCATTGACGGGCACAATATTGACCTTTTGACACGCGTTCTTGCCCGCGCGAAGTCCCTGAAGCGTCCTGTTCTTGTTCATGTTAATACAAAAAAGGGAAAAGGCTACACCTTTGCTGAAAGCAAGCCGCGCGAATTCCACGGTGTGGGCGAATTTGATATAGGTACCGGAAATACGAATCAAAGTGCTCAGCTGTCGTTTACCGACGCATTCGGAAAGGCTCTTGTATCTCTTGCGGAGAATAATGACAGAATATGCGCAATAACAGCAGCAATGGGACCAAGCTGCGGTCTATCCTGCTTCAAGTCTAAATTCCCGAAACGATACTTTGATGTCGGAATTGCCGAGCAGCATGCCGTCACATTCGCGGGCGGTCTTGCAAAAAACGGATTTCTGCCCGTATTTGCGGTATATTCTACGTTTTTGCAAAGAGCGTATGACCAAATTATACATGACGTATCACTTCAGAATCTGAAAGTGATTTTCGCAGTGGACAGAGCCGGTATTGTAGGCGATGACGGAGAGACGCATCAGGGACTTTTCGATATACCGATGCTGCTGCCGATACCGAATATAGTTATCTTCTCGCCATCTACCGGTACTGAGCTTTCTGTTATGCTCGAAAGGGCAGTGAATAGCGAAACTAAGTCATGCGTAATTAGATATCCGCGCGGAAATTGTATAGAATATACAGATCTCCCGTTTAAAAATGCACAGAGGGACTGGGATATCCTTGCAAACGGTTATGAAACTGTTGTAATATCATACGGGCGCGAAATTACGGATGTGCTGACAGCGGCATCCGGAGAAAAGGTTGATATAATAAAGCTCAATGTCATTAATGCTTTTGGAAAAAGTCTTTTATCAGCACTGCTGAAATATAAAAAAATATAGTTTTTGCAGAGGAATGCTACTATATCGGCGGTGTGGGTATGCTGTTGCAGACTGAGCTTGACGGTTGCGGCTTTAAAGGTAATTTTTACAATATTTCTATTAAAAATCGGTTTATAAAACATGCCGCGCCTAAATCCGTGAAAGAAGACTGCGGATTGGACAGCAATTCACTAAGGCGTTTTATATCCGAAATTACGGAACATTAAAATGCGTCTTGATGTTTATCTTGTTAAAGAAAAGTACTGTGAAAGCAGAAATAAATCGGCAGCTCTTATTTGCTCAGGCAGCATTTATGTAAACGGTATTTGTGTTACAAAGCCGTCGTACACTGTAAGTCAGTATGATTTAATAACAGTAAATTCGGCTGAAAAGCAATATGTTGCACGCTCGGCAAAAAAACTGCTGACGGCAATAAAGAGTTTTACAGTAGATTTCACCGGTAAAACAGCGGTTGATCTCGGTGCGTCAACCGGCGGATTTTGTCAGGTTATGCTTGAAAACGGTGCTGAAAAGGTATATGCTGTTGATATAGGTACAAATCAGCTTCACCACACGCTTAAATCAGATAACCGCATCGTCAGTTTGGAAAATACAAACGCAAGGTATCTGAAGAAATCCAAGTTTTCCGAGGAAATAGATATTATTACGTGTGACCTTTCTTTTATATCGTTGCGATGTATTCTTCCGGCTGCGTTTGAAATTCTGCGTCCGGGCGGAGAGCTTATATGTCTTGTAAAGCCGCAGTTTGAGGTTGGCCCCGGTTTTGTCGGGAAAAACGGTGTGGTCAGAGATAAAAACTGCATGTAAAGGCTGTGTGCGGTATATCTGATTTTGCACGTTCACTGGGATTGTGTGTAAAGGATATCTGCTTTTCAGATCTTGCAGGTGAAAGCGGCAATATGGAGTATTTGCTGTATATGCAAAAAGTCTCAGGCAGCAGCATATCAGACGAGTTTATAGAGAGCAGAATACGTGAGGTAAAATGAAAAATATCGGTATTATAGTAAACAATAAAAAAGACCCGAAATTCAAAAATTTCAAGTATGTCGCAAGAATTATAAAGGACAGCGGCTTCTGTCCGTTCGTGTCAAACGAGTACAGCGGCATTTTCCCCGAACGTGATTACATAAAAACAACGCTTGAGGATATGTTTAAAAAATGCTCTATGGTCATTGCACTCGGCGGCGACGGAACTTTTTTGAACGTTGCCGACCTGGCGGTGAGGTATGATGTGGCGCTTTTGGGTGTAAATCTCGGGACTCTCGGTTATTTGGCACAGATAGACAGAACCGAAATAGACAGAATACCGGAAATACTGAAAAGTAATCTTTCATTCCAAAAACGGATGATGCTCAGTGCCTCTGTATACCGAGATAATAAAAAAATATACGAATACAGCGCGCTAAACGACGTTGTTGTAACAAGAAGTGCCGTCTTGAAACCCGTAAGTATTGATTTATACGGGGAGAGCGGAATAATTGCTGATTATTTTTGCGACGGTCTTATTTTTTCGACACCGACAGGGTCGTCTGCTTATTCATTGAGCGTAGGAGGCCCGATAATGGATCCCACAATGGAAGCAATTCTTGTCTCTGCAATTTCTCCGCATACGCTGTCCTCTCATTCACTCGTTTTCAATGCGGACAAAAAGCTGGAATGTAAGGTCAGCTCATCAAAGAATAATAATTCGCTTATAAGCGTTGACGGCAGACATGTATTTTTTATTCAGAACAGCGATCGCGTCGTCATACATAAAAACAATAAATATCTGCGGCTTGTTCAGCTGTCCGACTGTGATTTTTACACGGTACTTAAAAATAAATTCAGCTCCAGAGGTAAACGAAGATGAAAAAGGAAAGACTGACACGTATAAAAGAGCTTGTATTGGAATTTGATATTACAACCCAGGACATGCTTGTTGATATTCTCAATAAAGACGGTTATAATGTCACACAGGCGACCGTGTCAAGAGATATTAAAAAGCTGGGACTTATCAAATCGTTTGAAGACGGTGTTAACAAGTATGTACTGAAAAAAGAAACGGAAACGGGCGAACACAGTTTGATTTTGAAAAATTCCGTTCTATCTGTCAGAACAGCTCAGAATTTGGTGATAATAAGGTGTGCGGCAGGCATGGCAAATGCCGTCTGCGTGTATATTGACAGTCTTGAGCTTCACGGACTTGTCGGTACTCTTGCAGGTGACGACACTATATTCATCGCGGCATTAGATAATGTATCGGCAGAGAATATCAGGGAAATTCTCGTAACACGCATAAAATAGTTCTTTATCTGTAATAAAGTAAAGGAAGGTTGTAATGCTTTTAAGTCTGCATATCGAAAATATTGCAATAATAGACAAGAGCGATATAGACTTTTGCGACGGGTTTAATGTGCTGACCGGTGAAACGGGAGCCGGCAAAAGTATAATTATCGATTCTATCGCTTTGCTTACAGGCGTTAAAAGCTCAAAGGAACTTATCGGGTCTTACGGTTCAGCTGCGATTGTCAGTGCTGTCTTTACGGATCTTACCGACGGTCAGAAGGAAGGGCTTTCTCAGCTTGGGATAACTCCCGATGACGACGGTAATGTAATAATATTCCGAAGAATAGCCGGTGACGGGAGAAATCTTACAAAAATCAACGGAACTGCTGTCACCGTAACCGCACTTAAAGAGGCAGCTGTGCTGCTTGTAAGCATTCACGGTCAGCATGACGGAACAAAGATACTTGAGCCGCAAAGCCATATATCTTATCTTGACGAATACTGCGGTATTGAACCGCAGCTTGAAGAATACCGTTCGAGATATGAGTCGGTTAAAAAGCTCAGAAACAGACTTGATCGTTTAACCGAAATTAAGAATCAGAGAGATGAGCTTGAAGCGGCACTTAAATTTAAAATAGGTGAGCTTGAAAATGCAAATATAAATGTAGGTGAATACGAAAAACTAAAAAGCATTCGCACATCCGCTCAAAACAGCGCCGTTATCTCCAAAGCTCTGTATTTAACCGACAGTATTTTAACACAGGATGAAAACTGTATATCCGACGGTGTATCATCGGCTGTCGGCGAGTTGGAAAGAATAAAGGACATTTTTCCGTCTGTTTCAAAGCCTCTTGAAATTTTGAAAAATGTAAAGGCACAAATCGAAGACGCCGCGCTTGCTGTAAGTGAACTTGTTTTAGAACACGAGGAAAGCGAATATTCACCTGAATATATAGAAAACAGGCTATATACTATTGAAAATATAATGAGAAAGTATTCAAGCGAGGCTAATGCTGCTGACATGCTGAAAAAAATATAAGGCTGAGCTTGATTTGCTTGCCGATAATGAATTTGAGCTTGAAGCGGCGGCATCGGAATATAAGCAGTCACTTTCGGAACTTGAAAAATATGCGCAAACACTGTCAAGGCTGCGTTCAGACGGTGCTAAAAAACTTTCCGAAAACATTTGTGCGCAGCTTAAAGAGCTGGATATGCCCAATGTTAAATTTGAAGTAAGCATAACGCGCAATAGAAATACGCGGGGTGGCAATAAATATACCGTCAACGGATATGACAGCGTTGAATTTTTAATAGCGGCAAATATAGGCTTAAAGCCCCGACCCATTTCAAAAATAGCATCCGGCGGAGAGCTATCTCGCATAATGCTGTGTCTGAAAAGCACTCTGAACAGTAAAAAAACGGACTGTTCAACTGTTATATACGATGAAATCGACAGCGGTGTTTCCGGAAGCACTGCGCAGAAGATAGATATAAGCTGAAAAACTTTTCAAAAGACAAAAGCAAGTGTTCTGTATAACGCATCTTGCTCAGATTGCGGCAATGGCAGACCATCATTACAAAGTTTGGAAGAGAACAGAGGGATCAAATACCCGGTCCGATATACGACTTTTATCTGAGCAAGAGAGACGGACAGAGGTAGCGCGCATTATGGGCGGTATTGATATAACGGATCAGCTTTTAAAATCGGCTGATGAATTGATAAAAAGCACAAAATAATAAACTGATTAATTTCCTAAATGCAAATTGTATTTTTGCAAAAAAATATTGACTTACATAATAGTTGTATGCTATAATTATCCTTGACCGCATATGCCGGGTTTTAAAAACGCAAGTTTACCCGCCGTAGCGAGTTTTCTTAAAGAAAGTGAGGTGCTTTGTAATGTACGCAATTATAGAAACAGGCGGTAAGCAGTACAAGGTGCAAGACGGTGACGTCATTTTTATTGAAAAAATCAACGCGGAAAACGATTCCAAATTCGTCTTTGACAAGGTCGTTGCAGTCGGTGCCGATGACGGTATCAAAGTCGGCGCTCCTTATGTAGACGGTGCAACGGTAGAAGCAAACGTTGTCAAAACCGGTAAGGCAAAGAAAATCATCGTTTACAAAATGAAGCCTAAAAAGAATTACAGAAGAAAGCAGGGTCACAGACAGCCCTATACTAAGGTACAGATCACTGCTATCAACGCATAAGACATATGACTCGTCTTACATTTTTCAAAGACAACGGGCGTTATCTCGGCTTTCGCTGCAAAGGTCATGCAGGCTATGCTGACGTCGGTGAAGATATTGTATGTGCTGCAGTATCTGCTGCCGTTCAGCTTTCCGCTGAATTTCTAACAAGCTATTGCAGTGAGGATACAGAACTTGTTGTCAATGAAAACGGCGCCGAAATAGTTCTGCGCTGTCGGGTGCCGCTTGAGGATGCGGATAAACAGCTTGCCGTGCTTGCTCGTTTTGCCGAAAGTATGGCACAGCAGTACCCGAATTATTTTAATTATGAATTTACGGAGGTGTAGACAATGATTAAATTTAATATTCAGTTCTTTGCACATAAAAAAGGAATGGGCTCTACCAAAAACGGAAGAGATTCGGAGTCAAAGCGTCTTGGTGTCAAGAGAGCGGACGGTCAGTTTGTTCTTGCGGGAAATATCCTTGTTACACAGAGGGGAACAAAGATACATCCCGGCACAAATGTAGGTCGCGGTTCTAACGACTCGCTTTTTGCGCTTGTTGACGGCAAAGTCAAGTTTGAGCGTATGGGCAAGGACAGAAAGAAAGTTTCAGTTTATTCAGTAGAACAGTAATTAATCAGCCCCGGAAATATCCGGGGCTTTTTTATAGGAGTATTAAATTGTTTATAGATATCGCTAAAATTTATATCAAAGCAGGTGACGGCGGCGACGGTGCAGTGGCTTTTCACCGCGAAAAGTATGTAGCGGCGGGCGGACCGGACGGCGGCGACGGCGGAAAAGGCGGAAGTATTGTTTTTGTACCTGACAGTAATATGAATACGCTTATGGATTTTAGATACAAGCGTAAATATGTTGCCGCAAACGGTGAAAACGGCGGGAAAAATAATTGTTCCGGTGCAAATGCTCCTGATCTTATAATAAAAGTTCCGCTCGGAACACTCATAAAGGATGCCGAAACAGGGCTTATAATAAAGGATATGTCTGACGGAGAACGGTTTGTTGCCGCAAAGGGCGGCAGCGGTGGCTGGGGTAATCAGCATTTTGCTACTCCTACACGCCAGATCCCGCGCTTTGCAAAACCCGGCTTGCCGGGCGAGGAACGTGAAATTCAGCTCGAACTCAAACTGATTGCCGATGTTGGATTGGTAGGATTTCCGAATGTCGGAAAATCAACCTTTTTATCTGTTGTATCCTCCGCCAAGCCCAAAATTGCAAATTATCATTTTACCACGCTTGTTCCAAATCTCGGCGTTGTCCAAGCTTTTGAAGATAAAAGCTTTGTTCTTGCAGATATCCCCGGACTTATAGAAGGTGCTGCCGACGGAATCGGGCTCGGTACGTCTTTTTTGCGGCATGTAGACAGATGCAGACTTCTCATTCACATGGTTGACATATCCGGCAGTGAGGGCAGAGACCCGGCGGAGGATTTTGACGCCATTAATAAAGAGTTGCAAAAACACTCTGCACGCTTGTCGGGGCTTATGCAAATAGTTGTCGGTAATAAAGCCGATATAGTGAGCGATGAAACGGTTGTTTCACGCTTTAAAGCTTACGTTGAAGAAAAAGGCTATTCGTTTTATTTGATTTCCGCTGCGTCAAGGCAGGGAATTGACGATGTAATTGCCAAGGTTGTTAAGGAGCTTGACACATTACCCGATACTCTTTTGTATATGAACCTGAAATCGAGACGGAAGCAATTCATGAGCAAAACAAATCCTCAAGAGAATTCAGTGTTTATGTACATGACGGTATCTATTATGTAGAGGCTCAGTGGCTGGCTAAGCTCATGTCCGGAATTAATTACAATGATTATGAGTCAATGAATTATTTCCAGCGTGTTCTGCGCACAAACGGTATTATTGACAAACTTGAGGAAATGGGAATTAAAGAAGGCGATACAGTCAGTATTTACGATTTTGAATTTGACTTTGTGAAGTAATGAGACTGAAATACGGCGACTTAATAATAATCGCAGTCATACTTTTAGCGGCAATATTAATGATTATTCCTAAGAAAAGCAATGGGGAGCAAGTGATTTTAACCTGCGACGGAGAAGAAATTGCCGTGTTTGACCTAAATAAAAATACAGAGTATACATTTCACGGTTCATATGAAAATAAGCTTATTATCGAAAACGGATATGCTTTTATATCGGAATCGGATTGCCCTGATAAAGTATGTGTCCGCAGCAAAAAAATTTCAAAATCGGGAGAGACAATTTGCTGTTTACCCAATAAGATGATGCTCACTGTTGTGTCAATAAAGATTAAAACGGATGTGATATCAAAATGACGGAAAAAATTGCTAAATGCGGTGTTTTTGCTGCCATTGCGATAGTCATTTCATCTCTGGAAAGGCTTATACCTTTACAGGCGGTGGTGCCGTTGCCGGGTATTAAGCTCGGACTTTCAAATTGCGTTATTTTATTTGTACTTATACAATTCGGTTTTTTGAGTGCTTTGTCCGTTTTATTAATAAAATGCACGGTTACTTCAGTGCTGTTTTCAGGTATTTCATCACTCGTATTTTCGCTTTCCGGCGGTTTTTTGGCTCTTTGCGGCATGTATTTGCTTTTACAATTCAAAAAATTATTTTCAGTTTACGGAATCAGCGTTTGCGGGGCGGCGCTTCATAATATCGGTCAAGTTGCCGCTGCCGCCGTTATGCTCGGCAGTATATATATATTTGAATATCTACCGGTAATGCTTTTTATATCAATTATCACAGGAATGATAACCGGAGGTATATCTGACATAATTGGCAGACGTTTAAAGGGTTATAGAGGTTAAAATGGATATATTTGCAAAATACTACGATAAATTTGTCGGCGCAGATTATGATTTGATTGTAGATTTTATTGATAAAAAGATTAAACAGTATAAAAATAATTCGGAGCTGATTTGTGACCTTGGCTGCGGAACCGGATGTATTACGTCTCGGCTTGCAAAGCTCGGATACGATATGATAGGTGTTGATGCAAATGAGAATATGCTTATGCAGGCAAGAGAAAAATTATCCTTGCTCGGATTAGACAGCGTGTTGCTTTTAAATCAGAATATAACTGAATTTGAGCTGTACGGCACCGTAGATGTAATTTATTCAACATTGGATACGCTTAATTATATAATATATAAGAGAGAGTTGCGCAGGCTTTTTTATCTCGTTAAAAATTATCTGAATTACGGCGGTCTATTCATTTTTGACATTAATTCAGAATATAAATTTAAGAGCACGTTAAACGACGGCAAATTTATTTATGATTTCGATGACATTTTCTGCTGCTGGCAATCAGATTATGAACAAAAAAGCGGTAAGTGCTTTCATGAGCTTACTTATTTTGAAAAGCATAAGGACGGCGGATTTGAACGATTTGACAGCTTTCAGGAACAGCGGTTTTACAGTAATGAATATATCAAAGCTGTTTCAAGGGAACATTCCTTTGATATTTTGGAAGTCTGCGATAACTATACGTCAAAAGCTGTTACAAAACATACAGAAAGAATTACCTATGTCATGAAAATAAATAAATAGATTTTTAAAAAACTATTGACTTTGATATGCTTTTATAGTAAACTAATCACGTTGCCATCATAATTGGCCCGGTAGTTCAGCTGGTTAGAACGCTAGCCTGTCACGCTAGAGGTCGTGGGTTCGAGCCCCATCCGGGTCGCCAATTTGCCTCTGTAGCTCAGTAGGTAGAGCAGGGGACTGAAAATCCCCGTGTCGGTGGTTCGATTCCGCCCGGAGGCACCAGAAGACAAAAACAGCTTACTTGTTTTTGTCTTTTTTATACGGTGCCATAGCCAAGTGGTAAGGCCAAGGTCTGCAAAACCTTTATTCCCCGGTTCAAATCCGGGTGGCACCTCCAAAAATATGTAGCGGGATAATAAAATCCCGCTACCGTTCTTTTGATTGGGACAATAGCTATGAATAATATAATTACCTATGAAAGCCTTAGAAATTTTGCATATTCAAACGATAAAATCTGCCGCATGCCAGTAAAGGGAATAGCAGTTGAGTTTAAAGGACTCGGGCTATCCTTTATGTATTGCGAAGATATGGCTGAGGGTAAAATGTTTGCCGAAAAGGGCATTATTTACATTATACCGTATAATAATCCTTGGGCGTGGATGAATCGGCAGGCTGTAAATTTTACAGACGAGATAATAGATGTTCTGATTAGGCACTACAAACTTCATGACGATATACCGATTGTAGCTTCCGGCAGCAGTATGGGCGGACTGTCGGCGCTTGTATACGCTGTTTATGCAAACAGAACTCCGATTGCCTGTGCAGCTAATTGCCCTGTATGCGATTTGCCTTTTCACTATACAGAGCGACCGGATTTGCCGAGAACTCTTTACAGTGCTTTTTACTCATATAATATGACTTTTGACGAAGCATTGGAAACAGCGTCACCTGTTCATCTTGCAGATAAAATGCCTCCGATAAAATATTATATTTTTCACTGTGAATGCGACAGTTCGGTTGATAAAAAAATGCATTCTGATGTATTTGTCGATATTTTGCGGAAAAAACACACGGTAATCTATCATTCTGTTCCCGACCGAGACCATTGTGACTTGCCGGCGGACATGGAAGCATTGTATTTAAATTATATAAGCGACAGTATTGAGGGAACGGGCAAATAACGCTTTTCTTTTAAAAACATCCGTATTTTACGGATGTTTTTTATTTATTGTTGCTTTTATATACTGAATAAAGTATAATAATATCAATAAATCTACGGAGTGAACAATGGATAGCATTTTAAGAATAACAGAAAAAAACGGAGCATTTCGCGCTTTTGCGGCAGATACGACTGAGCTTGTAAACAAAGCGGTATCTATTCACGGTCTTTTCTCCGACTTCGGCTGCCGCCATGGGTCGCACATTAACTGCAGCCTCTATTATGGGTCTTGATCTTAAAGACGAAAAAGAAACCGTTTCAGTGCAGATAGACGGTGACGGACCTGTCGGTGCGATTGTTACGGTTGCTGACCGACGCGGTGACGTGCGCGGATATATTGAAAATCCCTATGTTGATTTGCCTCTTAAAAACGGAAAATTAGACGTTTCACAAGCGGTGGGAAGCGGGTATCTGACAGTTGTTCGCAATTTAGGAATGAAAGAGCCCTATATCGGCAGGGTTGAACTTCAAACAGGTGAGATTGCAGAGGATATTGCGTACTATTTTATGAATTCTCAGCAAACGCCGTCTGTTGTGGCGCTGGGAGTGCTTGTTGATATTGACTATACCGTTAAGGCAGCGGGAGGGTACATGATACAGCTTCTGCCGGGCGCTAACGAAGATGTTATATCTAAAATCGAAGCTAATGTATATACTCTTCAAAGCGTCACTGAAATGCTGTCTGCGGGAATGGATGTACAGCGTATGGCACGCGAGCTTCTGCTCGGCTTTGAGTTTGATATACACGAGGTCATTGCTCCCGAATATAAATGTAATTGCAGCATGCGAAGAATGGAAAAAGCGCTGATATCGCTTGGACGTGATGAGCTTGAAAAAAAAAAATCATAGAGGAAGACGGTAAGGCTGAGCTTTTTGCTGTCACTTCTGCAAGAAAAAAAATATATGTTTGATAAAGTGCAGCTTAAAACGCTGCTCGAATCTGCGAAGGGAAAATGAGATGAAAAAAACTCTTAAACTAAGTCTTTCACTGTTGGGAAATCAATTTTTAGCGTCAATCGGCGGTGCGATGTGCATTTTGTTTGCGTATTTTCTCGCAGGCGACACCATTACGGCACACGTTATTTTTTTTGCTGTTTGCTTATCCGTTTTTATATACATAGAATACCGTTCTGCGTTTTACCACGGTTTTCATGACAGCAACAGACGTAATGCCCCTGACAGTAAGAGCTATCTGTTCAAGGGTGCGCTTGCAGGATTTATTTCAGCTATTCCGATGATAGTACTTATTATTGTGTATGTTGTTTTTTACGATAACGTCTTTGTATCTCAAAGCGCAAAACTATATGCGCGTGTAATTGCTATGTACTATAACTGGCCAATGTGCAATATTTTTCCCAATCACACACTTGAGGTATTGCTTTCTTCACTCGCGGGTCTTATTGTATTTCCGATGATCGGTTATATTGCGGGATATAAAAATTTTGTTATCAGCGATAAAATTTATAAAGCTCTGAAAATAACACCGTCTAAATAAAATTTAAATATTTTATCTTTGCCGTGAATATTGTTTATTAGGTGATATACTTGAATAAAACATTTACGGTTTTGAAAATAACTTTACTTTTATCGATATGCATTGTAATATGCACAGTGTTGTATATAGGCGGCTTTACCGATAAGCCTGTCTTTTCGGTTGCCAAACAAAAAAGATTGTTATAGATGCAGGGCACGGTCTGCCGGACGGCGGAGCTGTTGCAGCGGACGGTACGATTGAATCGGATCTTAACCTTGCAATAGCAAAACGGGTTTATGAAAAGCTGAACGCTGTCGGTTTTGAATGTATAATGATGCGTTCCGATGAAAACAGCATTTTTACCGACGGCAATACCATACATGCAAAAAAAGTATCCGATACAAGAAGACGGGTGGAAATAGCAAGAAACAACCCCGAAGCGTTTGTTATAAGTATACATATGAACACCTACACAACATCTGATGTTCACGGTGCACAGGTATTTTATAAATCGGGAAGTGAAATTTCCAAAAATATTGCTATGGAAATTCAGAATATAATTAATCTGAAATATCAGCCCGAAAATACTAAAGTGTCTAAGCCCATACCTGCCAATGTATATTTATTCAGTCATATAGACAATAATTGTGTTCTTGCCGAGTGCGGCTTTCTCACTAACAGCGACGATCTTGCAAAGCTGAAAGACCCTGAATTCCAAGAAGGGATAGCAAGTGCTATATCAGAAGTAATAACCTATAAATTATGCGGAAGTGATACAAATGCCCAATAAATCAAAAAACTGTTTTTTTGTCTGTTCAAACTGCGGAAATGAAAGTCCTAAATGGATGGGGAAGTGCTATGCCTGCGGTGAATGGAATACATACGAGGAACAGACTGTTATAGCCGCCGCTGGCAAGCCTGCTTCGGCGCCACCTTTATCATCAAGCTCAAAGCCTGTGCCGATAACATCTGTGGATATATCTGCGGAGATACGGTTTTCGACAGGTATGAACGAGCTTGACCGTGTGCTGGGCGGAGGCGCGGTTCTCGGTTCACTCACGCTTGTAGGCGGTGATCCCGGAATAGGTAAATCTACTCTTTTACTGCAGATTTGTAACAGCTTTTGCAGGGAAAGGACATGCTATTATGTGTCCGGAGAAGAGTCTAAAAGTCAAATAAAATTGCGTGCGGACAGGCTCGGCGTTAAAAGCGATAAGCTTATGCTGCTGTCTGAGACAAACATTGAAAGCATAGTGAATCTTTGTACATCATCTCCGCCGGATATTCTGATTGTAGATTCTATACAGACAATGTTTTGCAGTTCTGTAAGTTCGGGCACCGGAAGCGTATCGCAGATAAAGGAAGCCACAGGACACCTTATGCGTCTTGCTAAGGAAAACGGAATTACTGTGTTTGTCATAGGTCACGTCACAAAGGAAGGCTCGCTTGCAGGTCCTAAGGTGCTTGAGCATATGGTAGATACGGTCTTATATTTTGAAGGTGATAAAAGTCTTAGCTTTCGTGTCCTGAGAAGTATTAAAAACCGGTTTGGATCTACAAATGAAATTGCTGTATTTGATATGCAGTCGACGGGTCTTTCCGAAATTGATAATCCGTCAAAAATGTTTTTGGACGGCAGACCGGAAAACGTACCGGGCACCTGCGTGACATGCGTTATGGAAGGGACACGTGCAATTCTGGCGGAAGTTCAGGCGCTTGTCACCAAAACAAGCTATCCCGCACCCAGAAGAATGGCTTCGGGCGTCGATTATAACCGAATGTCGCTTTTGCTTGCCGTTCTTGAAAAGCGAGCGAATTTTTCTCTGTTTTCAATGGATGTATATATTAATGTTGTAGGCGGATTCAGACTTACCGATAACAGTGCCGATCTTGCAATAACTCTTGCCACGGCGTCTGCGCTTGCTGATTTTGAAATGCCGTCTGATTTCATTGCCGTGGGGGAAGTCGGTCTGTCAGGCGAAATCCGAGCTGTATCGTATATAGAACAGCGCATAAGCGAGGCACAGCGCCTCGGCTTTAATCATATCATGGTGCCCTCCCCGCAACAAGCTGTCAAAGAGCTTTGAGGGAATAGATGTAATCCGCGTTTCCTCTCTCAGCCAGGCGGTATATAAGGCAAAGAAATTGATGGAAAATGACAGCCATGACGCCTAATTTACCTGCAGCTCCCGTAAAAGCCGTACTTGCGGACCGCAATATATCAAACGAGACACTGCATATACTGAAGAAGCTCGGGATACAGGTGCTTTTGACAATTAAACTACCTGAAATTACCGACAGCACCGCCACTCACCCGGATATGCAGTTTGCGCCGATAGGGTATAAAAAAGCGCTTGTGTGCGGCAGTGTTTACACCAATTACCGAGCCATTCTGCCCGATTATCGGCTGATTCCGGTATACGGCATTCAATCACCGTATCCAAATGACAGCCTGTTAAATATTACGGTTATAAGAACACAATGCTTTGCAACCAAATATCAGCAGGATAAGCTGCGACTTGATGGATTTGATTACATCACGGTAAAGCAAGGCTATACAAAATGCAACATTTGCATACTAAACGAAAACGCACTGATCACCTCTGACCGTTCTATATCCTCGGCAGCAGCTCAAAGAGGTATAAGGGACGTACCTTTTGCCTGATAAAGAAATAGAGCTTGCAGGCTATAACCACGGATTTTGGGGCGGCACATGCGGACTGATTGACAAAGACAAACTGTTTTTTAACGGTGATATTACAAGGCTTGGGTGCTATGTAAATCTTATGAAAATCCTTGAAAAAGAAAAAGTCGAGCCGATATATCACACAGCTTCAGGTCTTTGTGATATCGGCTCGATAATTCCGCTGTATTAGCTTTATGCTCCGGCATTTAACCTGTCATTCTTGACGTATTTTTTAACAGCATACAGAATGGGACAAATTATTGCCGAATAAACTATTGCCGACACTATGCCGCTTATAAATCTGAATACCGTAGTTATAAGAACGATACCGTGCGGGTAGTGGTAAACCAAACTGTCTGCGTAAATTACGCCTGTGTTAACAAGCGTAACGGCAATGGAGCTTATTATCATGCAAAGGGTCAGCGTCACGGGATTTGTGGATTTTTTAAAAGCGATAAACAGCAGACCTATCACCAGGGCGCGAACACCAGAGGGAATTATCCAAAGTACTGTTGTTGCGGTTAATCCGTAAGTAAAAAGCTGACCGATAAAAGCGCCTGCCATACCGACAATCGCACCGTCTGCAATTCCGTACAGCAGTGTGCACAGTATAATCGGAAGACCGCCGAAAGTGATTTTGATATCATTTCCGATTTTTATGGAAATTAAATCAAAAATGACTACAAGCGCAATCAGTACAGCATCTGTACACAGACGCTGCGTTGTGAAACGGGAATTGAATTTTGTTTTTGAATTTGAAAAATCAGACATAGTAAAACCTCCTTAAAATTTCTGCTGAAATTTATAAGGAGGTTAAATTCTTTATAAAGTTCAACAGCGGGATGCGAAATACACACCGCAAGTTAAACTTTTCGTTTCTGCGGCAACTCCCCGTCCGCAGAACACTTTACGCGTGTATTTCTACTCTGTGCATACGATTATAAACCCGTCTGTTTGTTTTGTCAACTGTTTTTTTCATTCCACAGATGAATATATCCCTTTTTCTGCAGGTCTCTTGCAAGCATTATCAGTATCGGCATTATGAACATTCCGAGTATTCCAAGAAGCTTCAGACCGACATATATGGCAATTAATGTAACAATAGGATGCAGTCCTATATTTTCACCTATGATTTTCGGCTCAATTATTTGCCTTACAACCGTGATTACAGCATAAATTGACAGAAGAATTAAACCTTTTGTTATATTGCCGCCTATAAAGCAAATGACCGCCCATGGTATCATGACTGTGCCGACTCCGAGCACAGGAAGAATATCCACCACCGCTATGATAAGAGCGATTGAAGCGGCGGGCTTTATATCGAATATGATAAAAAACAGTGTCAGCTCCAGAAATGTTATGAGCATAAGCGCCGCATAGGATTTTACATAATTTTTGAATATTCCCGCTGTGCTTCGTTTTGTCTCAAAAATCAGCTGTCTGTTATTTTCACTGAACTGCATCAATATAAAAGTTTTGATTTCGCAAAATGAAACAGATATAAAAATGGACGATACAAAAGTAATGATAAGAGTCATCAGAGCATACGGAATAGTAGCTACAAATCCGGAAAACGAGCGTAAGGCAACACTTCCGAAGCTTCCGCTGAATAACGTAATTATATCAATATTTTTCAAATATTCAAACAGCTTGAGCGTCAGCTGCTCAAACGGAGTTATCAGGTCATAATCGTTTTTTATCCTCAGATTATCAAAGTACGCCGTGATTTGTTCGATGTATTTCGGCATGTCTTCATACATCTGTTTAAGTTTGGAAATAACGGTTACAGACATCAGGGCAAAGGCTCCGATAAGTATAAATAACAGAAAGGTTATACATATTACAGAGCATATGCTTCTTTTAATTTTCAGCTTTGATGTTAAAAATCTAATTGCAGGTTCGGCAAGATAACTGACAAAAAGAGCTACTATAAATGGTAAAAAGACGGGTAACGCATAACGCAGAATGATGTATATGACAAATAAAATTATCATAATATATACAATATTGATGATAAAACTTATCTTTTTACCGTTTGAATTATTAGTCATATATAAAAATCCCCGATTTTAATTCTTTTTCTTAGTTTTGACTTGAAAATTTATTGTCAATATGATATGATGTACATCGTGCAAATACACTTGTTTTCCTTTGTGAATACAAAGGCGGTGCTTAAATGGACGAAAAATACTATATAATAAATAAAAATGCGCTACCTTCCGTTTACGAAAAAGTTGTTATGGTAAAAAAACTTTTGTATACAGGAAAATGTAAAACTGTCAATGAAGCGGCAAAAGAGGCGGGTATTTCGCGAAGCGCCTTTTACAAGTATAAAGACGACGTTTCCGTATATGTTGACAGCAGTGAATCGCATATACTGTCGCTTAATCTTATACTGAGCGACCAAAAGGGATTGCTTTCCAGTCTACTAACATTATTATCAAATTACGGCGCAAGTATTCTTACTATAAATCAAAATATTCCGTTTGACGATATTGCTCCCGTTACCGTGTCCCTGACAACACGCGAGCTTACGTGTACACCGGATGAGCTTGTTGAAATAATTTCAAATGTGAGCGGAATACTTAAAGTTGAAGTAATAGGAAAAAACTGAAAGGAACAGATTAATGAAAATTGCAGTATTAGGCTACGGTGTTGTGGGAAGCGGCGTTGTAGAGCTTATGCACAAAAAATCCCGAAAGCATTAATGCTAAAGCGGGTACGGATATTGAAATTAAGTATATACTTGATATAAGAGATTTTGATGACAGCCCGTTTAAAAATCTGTTTACAAAAGATTTTAACGTAATATTAAACGACCCTGAAATTGACGTTGTTGTCGAAGTTATCGGGGGACTGAATCCGGCTTATCGGTTTGTAAAGGATTCTCTGCTTGCGGGCAAAAGCGTGGTTACATCAAATAAGGAGCTTGTATCCGTTTACGGTGATGAGCTCTTGCAGATTGCAAAAGATAATAACAAAAACTTTTTGTTTGAAGCGTCTGTCGGTGGCGGCATACCGATTATCCGGCCATAAACCAGTGTCTTGCAGCCAATGAAATCGAATCTATCTCAGGCATTCTTAACGGAACCACCAGTTTTATCCTTACAAAAATGGTTAAGGAAGGTTACTCTTTTGAAGATGCGCTGAAAAACTGCACAACAGCTCGGTTATGCCGAGGCAAATCCGGCAGCGGATATAGAAGGAATTGATTCTTGCAGAAAAATTGCAATTTTGGCATCCCTGGCTTACGGGGAGCATGTAAATCCCGATAAGGTTCATACCGAGGGAATAACCGAAATAAAGCTTGAAGATATACGTCACGCAGATAAAATGGGATATGCGGTTAAGCTGCTCGGAACTATACGAAAAAATGACGATAACACGCTGTTTATAATGGTCGCTCCGTTTCTTGTGGAAAAATCAATTCCGCTGTCGGGTGTTGAGGACGTATATAACGCAATACTCGTAGAGGGTGACGCGGTGGGAATTTCGCTGTTTTACGGCAGGGGGAGCGGGCAAGCTTCCGACAGCGTCTGCCGTTGTGGCTGATGTTATTGACTGTGCAAAACACATTAAGGCGCGCAAATATCTTTACTGGAAATCGTCTGACGGCAGCTTTATTGAAGATTATAAAAAGATGCTCTGCAAACGCTATGTCAGATTTGACGGCGGCGTTACATGTACGGATATTAGAGAAACATTTACAGATGCACAGTGTACCGAAGAAGACGGCAGTCTTGTTTTCATAACAAGTGATATGAATGAATATGATTTTGATAAAGCGCTTGCGTCGCTTGAAAGCAAATGCGCAAGTACGGCGGCAGCCGTTATACGTGTGTTCAGTATATAAAAGAGTTTATATAAGAAATTGGTGAGGAAAAATGGGATTAATTGTTCAAAAATTCGGCGGAACATCGGTGGCAAATGCCGATTGTATCAGAAATGTGGCAGATATTGTAACGACAACCTATAAGGCTGGCAACGATGTTGTAGTTGTCGTTTCCGCTCAGGGTGATACTACCGATGACCTTATTGCAAAAGCGCAGGAAATCAACCCCAAAAAGCTCTAAAAGGGAAATGGATATGCTGCTTTCAACAGGTGAGCAGATTTCCATGTCACTGCTTGCAATGGCTATTCAGAAACTCGGCTTTCCGGTAATTTCGCTTACCGGCTGGCAAGCCGGCGTTATGACCGACAGTGCATATAACGCTGCCAGAATTAAAAAAATAGAGTCTGAACGCGTTGCAAGAGAGCTTGACAGACATAATATTGTAATTGTTGCCGGTTTTCAGGGTATTAACAAATACGACGATATAACAACTCTCGGCCGCGGAGGTTCGGATACAAGCGCCGTGGCGCTTGCAGCGGCACTTAAAGCAGATGCATGTCAAATATACACTGATGTAGACGGCGTTTATTCGGCAGATCCGCGAAAGGTAAAGGATGCAGTACTCCGCAGTGAAATATCCTATGATGAAATGCTGGAGCTTGCCTCCTGCGGCGCGCAGGTTTTACATAACAGAAGTGTTGAAATGGCTAAAAAATATAATGTTAAATTGGAGGTTCTCTCCAGCTTCAGCAGAAAGCCGGGTACAGAGGTTAAAGGAGGAATATTCGTGGAAAAAATGTTGGTCAGCAGTGTTGCAAAAGACTGCGATGTCGCAAGAATTTCGGTTATAGGTGTAAAAAACGAGCCGGGTATTGCATTTCATATGTTTTCGCTTCTTGCTAAAAAGGGTGTAAATGTCGATATTATTTTACAGTCTGTCGGAAGAGACTCTAAAAAAGATATTTCGTTTACAACAACTCTTTCATCACTTGATACGGCTCTTGAGGTTATAAATGAAAACAAAGAGATGTTCGGCGCATCAGAGGTTATATCGGATACATCAATAGCAAAAGTGTCAATAGTCGGCGCAGGCATGATAAATAATACAGGCGTTGCCGCAAAGATGTTTGAAGCATTGTATGACGCACACATAAATATTCAGATGATTTCCACAAGCGAAATCAGAATTTCCGTACTTATTGACAAGGAGCTTGCCGATATAGCAGTCAATACAATCCACTCAAAATTTATAAACAAGTAAATTGTAAAAATAGTCGCATTGCGGCTATTTTTTCACGGTATACGAAAATTTAGCCGACATATATATTATCAAGGGTGATTATATGTTTGAACTATTCAGCAGTCTCTTTGATAATTTTATGTTTTTGATATTATATATATCAAACGGTGCATCTTTTCCTAAACCGCTAACTCCGAGCGAGGAGCAGTATTATATTGAAAAAGCTCGCACAGGGGTGACAAAGCGGCAAGAGACATTCTGATTGAAAGGAATCTGCGCCTTGTCGCGCATGTTATCAAAAAATACTATGCAAACAGCTCCGACCAGGAGGACTTGATTTCAATTGGTACAATAGGTCTTATAAAAGGAATTACTTCATACAAGCCGGTTAAAAAAACCAAACTTGCGACATACGCCGCAAAATGTATCGAAAATGAAATTCTGATGTTTTTCCGCTCGCAGCGCAAAACACAAAATGAAACTTTTATAAGTGATCCGATTGACGTAGATGATGACGGAAACTCGCTTACATACATGGATATTGTATGCCAGGATGACGATATTGCCGACTGTATCGACCTTAAACTCAATACAAAACGTCTGTACTCGTACATAAAGGACCTGCCGGAGCGCGAAAAAATGATAATAACCATGCGTTACGGTCTTTATAACACTAAAAGCCTCACGCAAAAAGAAGTGGCAAAAAAAATGCGTATTTCGCGCAGTTATGTATCTCGGATAGAGAAAAAGGCACTTGATAAGCTGAAGTATAAATTTGACGGGAAAGAACAACAGTAAAATGATAGATATTCGCAAAAATAGAAGACGTAAAAGTTTCAGATAAATTAGTCAATGAATTTCAACTGAAATTTGCCCGAAACGATTTGCTGCTCGGCGCCTTTTCAGACGGTGCCGTTATCGGCTTTTTACAGTACGAAACAAGCAGTGACACGCTGAAAATAAAGTTTATATCCTGCTTTTCAAAAGATTTTGCATTAGCTGACGGACTTATTAAAACCTTACTTTTCAAGTGTGACGTCTCGGTTATCAAAATCGTTACACTGCCGCTTGAGTACGAGCAGTCAGCAAGATCTTTGGGCTTTCGCTTAAACGGAAATATATTTGAACTGAAATTATCTGAATACTCAAACCATTGTCATATGTAATGAAAGGAATAATAAAATGTCTGAACTGCGTGATAAGAAGCTCTTTCTTCTTGATATGGATGGAACAATATATCTCGGTGATGAAATTTTCGACGGTACTCTTGACTTTCTGAATTGGGTCAAAGGCAACGGCGGCAGATATATGTTTCTGACAAACAATTCATCAAAAAGCGTAGACAAATACATAGAATAAGCTTGATAAAATGGGTATTGCAGCCTGCAAAGATGATTTTACCACCTCGGCACAGGCGACGGGTTTGTACCTTGAAAAGCATAATAAATCAGATAAAATTTATGTATTCGGAACAAAATCCTTAAAGGAAGAATTGTCTTTGTACGGATTGAATATAACCGATAAGCTGGAGGATGATATAGACTGTCTTGTTATGGGATTTGACACTGAGCTTACCTTTCAAAAGCTGGAGGACGCTTCAATTTTGCTGGGCAGGGGAGTAGACTATATTGCCACCAATCCCGACTGGGTGTGTCCTACGGAATACGGTTATGTTCCCGACTGCGGTTCAGTTGCGCAAATGCTTTTCAACGCTACCAAACGCAAGCCGAAGTTTATAGGAAAACCGGAAGCTACAATGGTTGAGCTTGCTGTGGAAAAATCAGGCTTTGCAAAGGAGCAGACCGTGCTCTTGGGAGACAGACTTTACACAGACATTGCAAGCGGTCATAATGCAGGTATAGATACAATGCTGATGCTAAGCGGAGAATCAACACTGGATGATCTAAAGGAATTTGACTTTACACCTACATTTATTTACAAAAATGTGCGTGAGCTTTTTAACTATTTAAGCAAATAATGAAAAAGTTATATATAATCGGCGGTACTATGGGCGTTGGAAAAACAACGGTTTGCAACATACTGAAAAAACGCCTTGACAAAAGCGTAATGCTCGACGGCGATTGGTGCTGGGATATTAATCCGTTTATTGTAAACAGCAGTACACAAAAATTGGTGTTGGATAACATTTGTTATATGCTGAATAATTTTATTGGTTGCAGTGAAATAAATAATATAATATTTTGCTGGGTTCTGCATAATCAGGAAATTATAGATACGATTTTATCGCGTATAAATTTGGCTGAATGTGAAATATTAAGTATATCTCTTATGTGTGATAAAAGAAAATCTGATGAAACGATTAAAAAAAGATATAATATCAGGCAAACGCAGTGAAGATATTATTTATCGGAGCATAAGCCGACTTGATTGTTATAATTCATTAAAAACGCTAAAGATTGATACGTCAAATATAAATGAATACCAAGCTGCCCAAATAATAGCTGCTTTGTAAGCAAAAAATAAAGTCTGTAATATACAGACTTTATTTTTCCACCCCTAAACTACACAAAATATTCATTTTTTGTGTAGTTAGAATGATTGATATGATTGTTGCCCTGTTATTGAAAAAAAAACAATTAGACATGGTAGAATATAATAAAAAAGAAAGCGTGGTGCTTTTAAACAAAATGGCTTATGACGACGTTTCAAAACCTGTAAAGGATTTTTTATTTTATCTTGATGTAGTTACAGGTAAATCTAAAAACACTATTTACGAATATTATCTTGACCTGCGTTGTTATTTTCGATTTATTAAGAGCATAAAATGCAAAACCGATAAAAACATTGATAGCATTGATATTACGGATATTGATGTTGATTTCTTAAAGAAAGTCACTTTGGAAGATACATATGAATATCTTTATTACATGAAGGAAAATCGTAAATGCAGTAATCGCACGCTAAATCGCAGATGCTGCAGCATACGGGGTTTCTTTAAGTATATGTGTAATAAAGCAGGTGCTTTAACAAGCAATCCGGTGGAAAACCTTGAAAGCAGTGCCCTTCCCCGCACCCTGCCCAAGCACTTGTCATTAGGTGAGTGCGAACAGCTTTTAGGTGCTGCAAAAGATGGGAATAACGGCAAACGCGACTTTGCTATAATGACATTATTTCTAAACTGCGGTATGCGTCTTGCAGAACTTATTTCCATTAATTTAAGTGATCTTGGAAACGATTATATCACAATTACCGGCAAAGGAAACAAACAGCGCAGCATTTATCTTAACAAAGCATGCAAGGACGCTGTTGACGACTATTTAAGAAACGAACGCCCGTATAATAATCTTAAAGATGATGCCAGACAAGCATTGTTTGTAAGCCGAAACGGCAATCGTATTACTCGGCGCAGGGTTCAGCAGATAGTAGAAGAAACCCTGAAAAAATGCGGCCTCGGAGACAAACATTATTCAACGCATAAGCTTCGTCACACGGCGGCAACACTGATGTATCGCTACGGTAATGTAGATATACGTGTACTTCAGGAAATTCTCGGTCATGAAAACCTCGGCACAACTCAAATTTATACACACGTGGATAGTGAGAAAATTAAAAACGCGATAGACGCAAATCCTGTTTCGGAAATTAAAATAAAATAATAAAAGCGTACACTTGTTTAATACATCTTGTAGTATTCATTGACAACTGTTTCGGCAAAGCTGTTAAGTTCTCCTAAATCCCAAAGCAGTTGTAGCACTGTATATCTGTCACGTATTTCCTTAGCATATATAATCGCCTGTTTTGCAAGCTCTTTTTCAACCCCGATTTCAGCCGGTGTTATAGGTGCTTTCAAACGCTTTAGAATACTGCTTATGATTTCGGGTTTAGCTGCATCGGAGGCCAAAGCTTTTATCTTGTCCCAGTTTTCTTCAATGACCGAAAGTCTGGTATCAAGCTTTTCAATATCGTTTTTGCCGCTTTTCTTTTCTAATTCGATAATTTCATTCGACGCACCGAGAAATGCTTTATGTACATTTTTTTCCCACTCGTCAAAAGACATACGGGGCTTATTGCGTATCGCCTTAAAATCAGGATTTAGTTCTGATATATATTCATATGCTTTCAGCGCTATCACTGTGCCGATTCCCACCTTTGTTCCGTGAAATACTGCTTTTCGACCTTCCAGTAAAAAACGCATTTCCCAAAAGTGGGATATATGATGCTCACAACCGGATGCCGGACGTGAATTTCCCGCAAAATCCATGCATACACCCGACAGCAATAAAGCTTCAAGCAAAACAGCGGCACTTTCGCTGTCGCCTCGGATTAACCCGTCACAGCAATCAATTGTTTTCCAAACGGCATCACTGACAATGCCGGATATAAAATCACAGTACCATTCTCCATTAACTATGTTTGAAAGCTTCCAGTCGCAAAGGCAGTTGATTTTGCCCAAAAGATCCCCCACTCCCGAAGATATCATATTTCGTGGAGCGTTTGCAAGAATTGTCGGCTCGAAAAATACGCCCTTAGGAGGATGTGTTTCAAAAGTTAGCTTTAAGTTATTATAAATCAGCGCTGAGCTTCCGGATATATATCCGTCCATTGACGGTGCCGTGCCGACTGTGCAAAATTCCTTGCCCGCAACGGCGCTGACATAACGGCATACATCATTGACAGTACCGCTTCCGACAGCGACGATGATATCACTCTCACCGAAAATACCCATGGCGAGATTTCCTATGGCATATTCGTCGGGAGCTAAAAAGTCGTTATGAAATAAATGCAGCTTATACTGTATATCTGTTTTTCGAGTGTACCGCATACCATTTTTCCGGCAGCTTTGTATCCGTTTTTATCACACACGACGGTTAAACTGCGATATTTGTTAGCTTTGAGAAAAGCGATTAAATCCGTATCAATAGCGTTATCGTTAATCTCGATTGATTCTACTCTTGATTTATGAACCTTCCCGCATTTGCATTTAATTGATTTTGAAATATATTGTTCTATCATATTAATATTCCCCTGTTTCACTGCTGACCGTAATAGGCGCTTTTTCCGTGTTTTCTGAAATAATGCTTATCCTGCAGTACCTGAGGTGCCGGACATATACTGTTGTTTGTCAGTGTCTGACATATGTAAGCCATATATGCGCATTCTTCCAATACCAAGGCATTTTCTACGGCTTTTTGCGGAGTTGCACCCCATGTAAACGGACCGTGCTTACACACCAAAACACCGGGAACGCTTACAGGGTCGATTTTAAAGCTATTGAAAGTTTCCGCTATAACCTTGCCGGTATTAAGCTCGTAATCAACATTTATCTCATCAGATGTTAGAGGACGTGTGCATGGCACTTTACCGTAAAAATTATCGGCGTGAGTAGTTCCGTAGCATTCAATTTCCCGCTCTGCCTGGGCTGTTGCTGTTGCCCATCTCGAATGTGTATGAACAATAGAATTAATTTCAGGAAAGCTGCGGTACAGCTCAAGATGTGTCGCAAGGTCAGATGAGGGATGTAAATTTCCTTCCGTTATGTTGCCGTCAATATCAGTCACTACCATCATATCCGCGGTCATTTTATCATAATCGACACCCGACGGCTTGATTATTACATATTTTTTGCCGTCTACCTGCGCTATTGCAGATACGTTTCCCCATGTTAGTGTTACAAGATTATATTCTTTTAATTTTATATTTGCGTCGCAGACTGCTCGCTTCAGTTCTTCAAGCATTACGTTATTTCCTTTCATACTGTTTATTAAGCCATTTTAAGGCTTTTTCTATTTCCTGCATATCGTCCGTACCGTCCTGATACCACATTTCTATCATATAGGGCCCGTATAGTTCAGCTTTTCAAGCTGATTAAATCTCGCGGAAAAATCAACACAGCCCGTGCCAAACGGAACTGATTTGAATTTTCCTCTGAATTTTCCGCACGGCGCAATTGTGTCCTTGACATGCACGCCCACTATACTTGATATTCCCTTCTCTATTTCAGCCGCCGGGTCGTTTTCCCGCCAGGCACTGAGATTGCCTATATCCGGATAAACCTTATACCACGGCGAATTAATCTTTTCCTCATACTCAAGATGCTTGCTTATAGAATTCATAAACGGCGTATCCATAATTTCCATGGCGAGCATAACCTGTGCCCTGGCGGCGCGCTGAGCAGCCCACTGCATTCCGTCTGAAAATCGTTTTATGCTCACTTCATTTGACGGCTCATAATATACGTCATACCCCGCAAGCTGAATAACACGTATACCCGTTTCAACAGCAAATTCTATAGCTTTATCCATGATTTCGTATGCTTTTTTTCTAATACTGACATCTGCACTTCCGAATGGAAATCTGCGGTGACCGCTAAGACACATTGACTATATTGATATCCCTGAATTCCAAATATCATCAATAAGCTGCTTTTTTCTGAGCTCTGCTCCAATCCAACCGCGATAAGCGTTCGTCTGTTTCGTCTATGCTTATCTCAATATAGTCAAATCCTAATTTTGAAGCACGTCTCAGCTTTTCGCTCCAGCTCGTTTTAGGTGCGAATGCTTTCTCATAAATTCCGACAAGGTGGTTGCCGAACATAAAATACCTCCTCAGTCATGCAGTTAACAGCAGTATAAAATATGATTGACTGAATTTCAAATGATTTTGATAAAATACAGTCAAAGTTGACAATTCAATCAGATTGTGATAAAATTCAATCATATTTTAAGGAAAAGAGTTTTTATTTTGAAAGAACGTCATAAAAGAATATGTGAAATACTGGAGGCTCAGGGAAGTGTAACTGTTGAACAACTGACAAAACAGCTTTTTGCAAGCGAAGCCACAGTCAGGCGCGCTCTTAAAGAAATGGAGCAACAGGGACTGCTTGTCAGAATTTGGGGCGGTGCTGTATCCGTAAATAAAAATGACTATGATCCGCCGCCGTTTATACGGTCGATAACCAATCTGCGCGCAAAACGGCAAATTGCCCGCAAGGCATGCGGATTCGTGCGTGACAATATATCGATTTTTATTCCTTCGGGTTCAACTGTTGCTGAGCTTACTAAGCTATTTATAGAATTTAAGAATTTGACAGTAATAACCACAGGACTGGATAATATAAATGTATTAAAAAATTACCCGTTTATAAAGCTAATAGTACCGGGCGGCGAGCTGCATGAGGGATATGATTTTGTAGGTACTGTCACAAATGAAACTATCGATAGATTTTCCGCAGATTTACTTTTATTTTCATGCAGCGGAATAACTGCTGACGGATTTACTTCCAAAGATGCACTCAGACTTGATATAATAAAGAAAATGCAAAAAAACAGTACTAAAGTAGTTTTACTGTCAGATTCATCAAAAGTAGGGAAAAAATATACTTATAAAGGATTTGGATTTGAAAATATAGACTATGTTATTATGGAAAAAATGCCATCATCACAAGCTCTGATAAACAGGTTAGAGAAAAAACTCATATTAGCCGACAGAAATTTATAATATAAAAAAGAGTACGAACATACAAATTCGTACTCTTTTTTATTCTAACCTGTCGGGTTGATTTATTCTTTATCGGATTCTTCCAAGCGCTCGCCCGTATCCGGGTCATATCCGTCTATCATGTATTTCTTTATAAGCGGATAGGTTGCAAAATTAATTATAAACCCGCATAAGCTGAAGTATATGAGTAATACATAAACATAACCGAATGTCGGGAAATAAAGTACTGCTATCAATGTCAGCGCCGCTATTAAAACAGTAACAAAAAAAGATTTCTGAAAAAACCTACCCATGCAAATATAAATGCATTTTTGATGAGCTGCTTAAAGGTCAGTCTAAATGTTATCAGCATCGGGAAAATATAATAATTCATGAATATAAAAATTGTGGCTGTAATAAACATCAGAGCCAGTGCAACCGTACGCACCATTGCAGACCCTGTAAGTGATGTATACATATAAAGATCGAATGCAATGATTGCCGCAGCCACGATATCTATAATGCCTATAAGCATCGCTTTTTCAGTTCCCAGCGTTTCCAGCGCCAGCAAAGCGTTACAAGTTTTCCTTTCGTGGCCTTCGTAAAATTTTTGTCAATCATAGTGAACAAGGGTCTTCAAAGTTTTCGTCATCGTCTGATTCTCGGACAATAACGCAACGCTCAAGCCAGCAAAGAAGGCAAAACCAGAACAGTTAAAGACTCTCACCAACAAGCCAACCCGATTGCATTGTCGTTCTGGTGCTCTTGCACCTTTCCGCACATCTCGCCGTGCCTCAGTGGGGTGTAAAAGCAAGCGGTGATGGGCCCACCTATGGGTATGCTGCTGGGCTTTGTAGCAGCGGCGATTTGGTGCGTGAAGTGCCGCCATCGCGCAATTCCCGTTGCATCTCCGCTGGCGGTGGTATTCACTTGATTGTGGACGGCAAGGCGACTTCGCGATTTGTAAAAGCTGTCCGCCATCACCCCGAACCAAAAGCGACAAAGTTGGCGCGCATCCATGGCGCAGTTGCAATAACCGGAAGCGCATTCGAGTTTCTGTATGCTGTTGCTCTCCATCGTTA
>VOFK01002375.1_pt1 | contig 58029 bp, 87 predicted proteins | sample 5384121 | NCBI WGS metagenome assembly VOFK01 (sample SAMN12384730, study PRJNA508395) | human gut metagenome | isolation source: healthy gut J | host: Homo sapiens | reverse complement strand
TACGCACGCCATGCACAGCGTGCCGCCATCCACGATATTTAGAACAAGCTTCACATTCTCAATAAGTCATACCAAACGCACCAGTGTTCTCATTGTCATTTTTCTCCTTTTTACCTTCTTCAAAAAATGATTTTTGGCTGCCTTGCGTGAGCTCCGCGACCTTTTTTTTGCTTTTATTTCCCGTGTCATTCAGGTCGAAAGTAAGGGGCAGCATCCTTGAACCGCGTACAGCCATTCAGAGCGTCATCCCAGAGCGCACCGATGTTCCTCCCAGCGCCTGCTGAGCAGCGCCGCCTTATCCGAAGACGCGGCGAGCTGCTTCTTCAACGCGGGGAAATCGCGCCGTTCGTATACTGAAACGCTCATAGAGCGAATCAAGGTACTGGGGTGGCTTTTTTGTTAAGCCAAAACCCCTTACATAGACGTTCTTTCCCGGCAGAATCGCTCAGGAAGCAGAGGGGCCTCGATTGACTCAGCGGAGAATTCGTAGACCGCCTCGCAGACAGCCTCCGCAAATTTTCCATGCTTTCTTTACGATTGGGGACACCCTTTCCTTCCAGATGTTTGCAGTGAAACTCCTCCGCCTTTGCCCCCAGATCGAATAACCATGTGGTCTCGCCAGCCACGAATTCCGCAGTAAGACGGCAGACCCGCGCCGCCGACGAGAATGGCGAAATTCATCCGCCGCGTCATCTCCGGAAGAACCACCAAGAGCGCTTCTGGAGCCACGGTAGCAAGGCAGAAGAAACGACGATCTCCGGCGACACGTCCGCCGCTTCCGTGCTGCTTCCTGAATACCCTGCACGCAACGCGCCATAACGTGAGGTCGATACTTGCTTTCCGATGTGCCACGGCATTGAAGATTGCTTCATGTCTCATTTTACGCTCTCCCTTCCGCCTCGCGACATCGTAGGCGTGCGTCACGCCTTTACTTTGTTGAGCAGTGCCATTGAGATCCGCAATAACGTCCTCTATTTGACAGCGCATATCGCAGAGCGCGGGAACGCAACAGATCCTGACGTCCGCCTGGCGGGCAGCCAGCAGATGCGCAAGCGTTGCAGACACTCTCAACTCTCTCTGCGCATCCGGCACTCCTCGGAAGCGCAGCCTCTGGCTCGATGGGTGCGCCAAGTTGCGCGTGGAGTATACCCGCCTCAATGGTCCTCGGGTACCTCCTGCGTGTAACGCCCGGTGGAGGTGTCTCTGAATCGCCTCTACAGCCGGCCTCCCGGAACGTGGCCAGTTTCACAGCCACGCGGTGCGCGATGGCTCGCTGTCCCGGCATGGATATACGCATCGTCGTCTGTCCATTCTCCAGCCATGCGGGAGGCAACGATTTGCCACGAAGCTCCTTCTCAGAGTTGAAGCGCCCAGCAGCTGCTTTCTCTCGTCAAATGAGGTCGTCCTGCTTGATACTTCCGGCCTCGTTTGCGAGTTATTATCGGGATGATTGTCCCATACCTCCTCAGAAAGCAACATGGTCTTGCGCTCACGAAGCTCACCCCGGCTGCAATCAAAGAAGCAATGTCCGCTGCGTGCACAAACTTCTCCATGAAATAGCTGGGTTTCTTCCAGTAGCCGGAAAGAGCCTTCAAAGTGGCAAACCTGTCAGGGCAATGACCGCAGAGCCAAGGTCTCCGGTGATACATTACGATAAAGCCGGTCCATCACCGCACGAATCGCGTACGCCTCGGTGTCCCTGGCCGGCCCCCAGTTCAGAACGCGCACGTTTTCGTCCAGAAACGTCGAGGCGTGCCTTGTGATTTGCGAATCGCTTTTTCAGCTTTACCATTTCCCGGATTCATTTTTACTTCTCCTTTCCGCGTTCAGCAGTAGCTGCGTGCAAAATCCCGGTAAGCGTCGATACCATTTTCATTTCGCAGCCATCGACCAGTCGGTTGATGACGGAGAATTTCGTCCGGCAACACCGGAATCCTGAAGCTGCTTGAGTTCTCGTTCACTTCCTCCACGGTCTCACAGGTGGTGGAAACCGGTGAGAATGGAAATCCAAAACATAAAACATAGAAATCTTCTCCTTTCGGTTTTCAAATGGTTGTGTTGTAATCCTTCATCTTCACTTGATGATAATTTGCGTACATTTGACAGTCACAAAGGTCACTTTTGCTTCCAGGATACCCGGCATAGGACTGCCGGAATCTGGTACAGGCTGCGAAAAATGCCCAATCTCCTGCAAGCCGACGCGAACTACGACAGGGATTTCATCGCTGGCGGCACCGATTTGGCTGCAAAAGTCGAAAACAGTCAGTTTCTTCATAGGGTTATCCCCCACTCAGTTCCAGCAGAGATTCCTGATTTCGCGGTCAGACAGACCAATCGTTCCATCCAGCATCTCCGTCAAGAACTCATACTGCTCGTCGCCAGTCATGCGGTCGGCATACTCCAAAACATTGTGGATAATGCGACCCGCCGTGCCGTCGATGTCGAAGTTGTTCAGAAGCCACTCGTAAGTGCCTTCGAGGCCGCAGGCTTCAGTCTCCTCGTCATCTGTGTTGGCGTCGCCATTTTCAAGAGCGTCAGCAAGGTCGTTGAGCATCTCCTGGATGGCGTCAGCGTCTTCCACCAACGTCTCGATGTCTGGCACACCACTCACGCTGCCCTGCGCATCGACCAACATCTTGACGTGTTCCTCGGTATCGAAGCTGTCCGCGTAAGAACGGACTTCGGCTGCAAGACTCTCGGCGTCAGATGCGTCTTTCGTCAGAACCGTGAAGGAGAAAATCTTCCCCCGCCGGACTGCTCTGGTTAAATTCGATGCTATCGCTGTCCATATCGACTGCCCATCCGTAGCTTTCTGCAATTTGAATCATTTTTTCCATTTTTAATTCTCCTTTTTTGAAATTTTTTTTTGATATATAAAAAGCCAGCATCCGTATGGACGCTGACTGAATTTTCTTTGTGTTTTGTGATACTTCTTTTTGTATGGTCTCAGCATACCGGCAGGCACGGAAAACTCCGCATTTTGCAAATTGGAACCTAAGAACCGAGGAACCTCAAATCTGGAGTGTGAAAAGACAAAAAGAAAAAGCGCCGCCCACAAAGGGGCGGCGCTCAGGTTTAAGACTTGGGAATGGCCTCCAGAAAGGGTTCGACCTTCCGGAACACCTTCTCAGAGCAGAGAACATTATTTCCGTTGCCAAGGTGCAGTTCCACGCGGTCGCCGATTCTGTTCCAGACCTTCTCCCCGTGCAGTGTATAGACAGGTAGGCTGCCGTATCTGCCGGCTTCCACGGTATGCAGCAGAGACGTCAGGTTCTTGATTTTATACAAGGGCCGTCACCTCTGTCATTTCCCCGTCGCAGCGGAGAATCTTGAAGACTGCCATATCCACATTGGGATATGCCTCGGCAATCTTCTGGGCGACCTCGGCCTTGAGGCTGCGTATACGTCCATGATGAGCATGGGACCACCGCAGTCCGCCCAGTTGCCCTCCTGGGATTCATCCATCGGGTCAGCATCCTCGGACAGCTGCTGGGGGAAGTAGCCCTGCGCGTCGCGCACATACGAGCTATTAAGGAACACAAGATAGCGGCATTCCGCAACCTTGTCCCTGACTCGCTCAAAGAAGGCGCTGGCATCGAAGAGCTTTTTACCGCTTCCTCAAAGTGACTCGCACACTCCTGCGCAGGGACAAACAGGGCAATTTCGTCACCCTCCGGGTCGGTATCCTCGCCGAACAGAACGGTCCCCCACGGCTTGCACTGTCTGGTCAGTTCCGTTGCAATGCTGCGGAGCGCTTTCCTCGCCTTCTGTTTGGCGTCCTTGACAGCAGGGACATCCATCCAGTTACTGTTGAACATCGTCGTGAGGAGCATCCCATCCTCGCCGCTGTAAGTGACCGTATAGAGATTTGCGTCGCAGCCGGGGCTGGACTGATAGTGTTCGTACAGTTCCTTCACCGCAGCGGGAAGCCGCTCAGAGTCACCTGTCGAAAACCCAGAACCGGGATAGTTTACCTCGCCCTCGGCGTTACACCAGTAATACATGGAATCGGTCTGATATGCTTTGTTCAAACTTTTAATCATTTTTCATTTCTCCTTTGTTCCGTATTTTTCTTATTCATTGCCCGCCCGGATAACCGCAGCGACGGCCTCTGGCGTCGCGCCGATGGCATCCGTATAGTTGATGAACTCGTCCTCGGCATAGTCGCGTCCGCCCACGATGTAGGCAGAAACTACCATAGTCCAGAGGTGTTTGAAATCCTCAACGGACATATCGGCTGGCCGCTTAGCCAGCAGCCTTGGATGGGTCTTGGCAACAATGTCCAGCAGGGCATCTTCGTCGATGGTCTTGCTGTACGCATAGGTCTCCTTGTCGTTCAGGAGTCGTTCGACCTGTGCGGCCAGGATTTCGACGCGCTCATAAGCGGTCAGCTCCCCGGCACCGTCGTCAGGACCGCAGCCGTTGTCCAGCTGGGCCTGAATGCGGCCAAGTCCTCGTCCCAACAGGCGGTGTGTGCCAAGTAATAATAGGCGTTCTCGGCAGCCACATTGACGTCGAACCTGAGTCATACTCCAGCTCGTCCAGTGCCCTGTCGATGACCTCCCGAACCCGTTTAAGGGTGAGAGAGGAGGATTCGTAGTCTTTCAGCAATTTCATGCTTCTGTCTCCTTTCGAGTCAAGAAAATCAGTTGTTGGGCTTCAGAATATCGGGTATCCAGTTTTCAGCAGATGGCCTGCGGAGGACTCTCCGGCACGCAATCATAGAACGCTGAATTTTCCGCCACAGCCATGTCGATAATCCAGAAATCGTCACCATTCTGCATCACGTCGATGCTCCACTGGCCTTGCAGGTCAAGCGCCGGCAGGAATTCCCGAATGTGTTCCACCACGGAATCGACATTCTCATGGTAGCGCCGCATCAAGGTCGCTTCGTGACTTTTGAAAATCACATAATCGTGCATCTGATGCGGACTGTTTGCGTCCGAGCATGAACCAAAGCGATTGAGCATAGTCTTCGGCTCCCAATAGGGAGAGACACCGATGACAGCATCGCTGTCACAGTCAACAAATACGCGATATTCCGTATGAAGCGGCAAACCATGATAGATACAAGGGATTTCCCTTTTATCTGGAATGAATTCCCGCACGACCCACTCATTTGTCGTTGAGACCCCATAAATGCAGGGAAAGCTAAGGGGACCGGCCATCTGTAACGCCTGATGGTGGATGTAGAGCAAATACTCGCCAAGCTCTCGAACCTCTTTTTCTCCGTGTACCAGACAATTCCGGAAGTCGAACTTCGATGAATAGGTGCCGGTTTTCACGAAGTAATCCCGCTCGTCATTCAGGCGAAATACAGCGTGCGCCCAGTTATCGACGATTTGGATGGTCGAAGGCGTTAGGCTGTGATAGTCCAGACGAGTCAGCTGTAAGAGCGTCAGGGGGACCTTGGCTATCGTCGTTGCCGGAATCCGGAAGAATCCAGAATCCCGGTAGGCACTCACAAGCTCCGGGAACCAATGTCCGATGGAGTTGCGATTCTGCCCGATGATGCGGTAGGCCAGCGCATCAAGGTCAAGGATGTCCAGTCCCTGCCGAAAGCGGTTATACGCATCCCGACGGTCCTTCGGCGTCTTCCCGTTCTGCATCTTGTCGTAGTAGAACAGGAACACAGCTGAGGCGGTGATGTCAAGGTCTCGCTTCATCAGTTCCCCACTCAGCTGCGGTCGCAGCGAAGCGGGAATTCGCAGCAGGTCCTGATTGGTGACAGGAGCATTTTTCTCCGGTGCGTTGGAAAGCGATTTTTCAATTTTGCCTGTTTTCCCATCATAAGTGTAGGTCAGCGTCTGCCAGATAAGCTCCTTCACGATGCGTTCCGTAAGAGCTTTCAGCTCTTCCGGGCTGTCGTCGCCGAGCCGCTCGTTTTTCGCCGCTGCCTGCCTGGAATTGGCCTCGAAAATGCTTTCTGGCTCAGTCTGCAACGCAGCTTTGGAATAAGCCTTCTCGAAGGCATCCAGTGCATCAGGACTGACGCGCAGGATTTCCGCGATTCGGTCTCTGCTAATGTAGAATTTCTGTGCGGATGTCTGAGCAAACAGATTGTCTAAAACCAAACATCTTCAGCCCTCCTTATGAGATTTGAGAATCGGCGTTCTTCACATAGTCTTTCACTTTCTTCTGAAGCTGGTTGACCTTGCAAATCACGTTCTCCTCGTCGTCGATATCCTCGTAACTGCTGTCACAGCCGTCTACCACATTACCGTTTGCGGCAATGTAGAGCGTATCGAAGGCAATGCTGTTGTACTCTGTGGAGTAATCCGTTACCAGCTCGTCCATGTCGGTCCTGAGCACCTCCGGTGCTCTTACGCCGATGCCGTTCTTGTTGGCACGGCCGGTATTGAGCAGCCAACTCAAATCGTCATCCTCGACCGAATGCTTTTTACCCCGGCCGAGGAAGGACAAGCCTCTCAGAATTTTCGCGTTGTCGTTGTCGCGGAACGCCTCGTGGAACATATCCACAGAGACATCGACCTCGCACATATCTGGCTCTTCCATCTTAGAATATGCCTCCAGCAGCGTCAGCGCGAGGTCGCGCATCTGCTCCTTCGACGTCGCTCCGTTGGTGGCGACATAGAAAGCAGCCGGCATCGTGTCATAACGCTCCGCAAGCTCAAAGTACCGCTTGATGGCGGAACATTCAAAGACGGCTCGCCGCCCGTGAAAATGACGGAAGCAGGGGTGGATATGCTTAGCGATGCCCGACAGAACTGCTGTTGAGATGTCAAGATTTTGCGCATCTCCGCGCAGGCAGTGGTTGCATTTCATGTTGCAGCGACGAGTGACCTCAATGGCGAGGTAATTTACATAAATCTCCATTTTCATTTCTCCTTTTTGTGATGGTTATGTGATATATAAAAGCCAGCACCCACGCGGGCGCTGACTGAACTTTCTTTTTTTGTTTGTGATACTTCTTTGGTATGGTCTCAGCATACCGGCGGAAGTAGAAATTGCCGCATTCACCTTCCAAGAACCTGAGAACTGAAGAACCGGAGAACTGCACGTAGAAGAAAAGCGCCGTCCATTACGGGCGGCGCTTTTCATCAAATTTGTGGGTGCAGTACGGGCAGCGCTCGTCTGTCGCATAGCAGATGCACTCCGGTATCATCCTGCCAGGGGTGGCAGGTATTGATGCGGAACCGTGCGGAAAGCGCGGTTTCCAGATAGTCGGCCACAGGACCAATGGCGGCCATATCCCAGCGAAGCGGAAGCCCATCGTCGGCATCCTCCTGTAAGGAGTGTTCGCCAACGGCTTCCCTCGCTTCTTTCGTGGCGTCAGACAGAAGGCCCGCCGGAAGCACGTTGATGTGCTCCACGGAAAGTTCATTCACAGCTGCGAGAAGAGCCTCTTTCGGCTCCTCCCCATTTATGCTGTGACCTGTGACAACCGCACAGATGAAGTCGAATACTGCGTTGTCGATGCGGTCGCCGGCCTCGGCGAGGAGGTCGTTGTCCTGACAGGCTCCCCCTGCGGATGGTGCCATGCGTCCACGGCCCCGTGTAGGTGCCGATGCTTGGCAGGCGCTCCAGCAGGGCTGCTTTCATGCCGTCAAGGTACGCCTTGTAGTGCTTCCTCTGGAAACCCTCCGAACAGGGGTTATCCTTCTGAAGCAGTTCCACGGCATAGGCCCAGTCGCTGTCCTCAATGCCGATGTAAAACAGGCTGCTTTCGAGGATGACGCGCACATTGCGGCCAAGCCACTTGTCCTGCTTGACACGCGCAAAGCTGGGATACCTGTGCGTGAAGTTCTCCACAAAGCACTCCAGCACATCCTCCAGCTCGTTCGCACTGCCTTCGTCATCGAAGAGCCAGTCGCTGCCGGACAAATCCTTGGCGCTGAGGTCTTTCCGGAGGATGGTATCCTCACAGTTATCCTCGCGGCGAAGCACTGTGGTATAGTCGTTGTCGATATAGAACAGGCCCTCATACGGACCGCTTACACAAACATTGCCTTTTCCCATTTTTTCATTTCTCCTTATTGTTAAAAAAAATCGTAGATTCTCAGATGTCGTCATCACCGACATCGAACCCCAAATGACAGAATCCAAACTCGTCGGACAGCCAGTTGGAAATCGTGTCGAGCCATTCTTCCCTACTTGCAAAATGGGACTGGTCGAATCTACTCGGCAGCTCGACTTCCTTCGGCAGGGAGGCAAGAGCCTCCCTGCCGCCATCGGTATCCCAAAGGATATTGCGGATTTTCATTATTTCTCCTTTCAGTCGGCGGACACATACCACCAGCCGGTGTATCTGTCCTCCTCGTGGTTTCTCTCGTCCTCCTTGGGGTCGTAGTATCCGGTATGTAGGTCAAAGGCCTCCCCGTTCGTTGTAAAGCTGCCACAGGAGGTCGCACAGCGCGTTCGCGGCAGATTCTGTCTTGCACAGAATCTGGTCCCATCGCTCCAGACTTCGCCATCGGAATAGTCGCGAACCCGCGCACAGATGAACGAAAAAAGAAATCCTTTTCTGCATAGCTGTCGCAGTTCACGGAGATATCGAGCGTTTTTGCTGACATTCTCAATCTCGTTGTAGTGTCTTTTTTTTGACGAGATAGTTGTTCACGATGAACCGCATCCGCTTGGAGCACACGCCCACATGAGTGCAGTTGAGACAAGTCTTCTGCATATCAGCAATCCTCCTTCATCATGAAATCCTTCATAGCGTAGTCCTGGCAGCCGTCATCGCCCAGTCTCGGAGCCTTTCCGGTGACGAAGGGCAGCTTGCAGATGCCGTGCGGATTGAAGACACAGAACTCCGTGTCGCATTCCGTACACAGCTTCTCCAGTTCGGCGTAGTTATCCCGTTCCTGGTCGGAACTGCACTCAATCTTCGTCAGATATTTCAGGCTGGCATTCATGGTATTCCCGGTTTTGAGCAGGTAGTTGAACATACCGTTTCCGGTATCGTCCCTCTCCACGCTCAGGAACATCACGGTTGCAGCCTCAGAGGACGAGGCAGCAGCTCGACGATTTTGACCGTGGCACGGGAAGCATTCTCCGTTCCAAAGCCATGCAGTACAGACATCGCCGGCCTTCAGCTCCTGTGCAGGCTGATTGTGACGGCAGGTATCGGTCTCGGAGTTGTAATCGCAGTTCTCCACGCACTTGTCCTCCGGATGCTGGCAGGCGTCACAGAGCATCAGCCGCTTGCCGCAATGAGGGCAGAAACGCCTTTGTAGCCGTCTGCGGCCACATTCCATCGCATCTCAACCTCTGCTTCGCAATGCGGGCAGACCTCTGTCACGATATACTCGCGGTCTTTGCAGGAACCGGTGGTTTTCTCACTAATATTAGTCATAATTCTCATTCTCCTTCTTTTTTGTCAGTCACGCCAGTATGCGCCGTCTTTCGCTTCGCCCTTCGGGAAAACGGTATACTCTGTTCCGTGCAGCACGATGTACTCATGGTCCAGAACATTGGCAGAATCTCCAACGTCAATGGTCTGAATGTTGAATACCTGCTTTGTGTCCAGACAGACATCTGCCTTTGTCGCCGCAATGCAATTTCCGCCGTCCCAAACGGAGACATAAGGGATGTTGCGAACGATAGAAGGCTCTTCCTCAGTGCTCTGCTCAGCTTTCTCCAGAGCTGCCCGTACCTCGCCAATCTGCCAAGAAGGCATCAACGGGAATCCGGCTCTCGTATAGAGACGCCGCCCGCCTCCGCCTTCTCCAAGGCGGCCTTTGCGGCGTCCTCGGATGCGAAGATGGTGTACTGGCTGACCTCGATACCGGGCAAGTAGGAAAACGTCTTCGTTTTACCATCAGAGCATTCGACTTCGGTCATTCCCGAATAGGCAACGCCCGTCCAGCCAAACCAACCGGGTTCCACAAACTCGGAGAAGGTCACAGTAGACACCGTTACTTTTACGACCGCCAACTCTCTCGTGGACGGACGATACAGCCGACCGTATTTGTTGACTTTCTGCTTAAAGGTGATTGCGTACACCTCGGAGCCAATGCCGATGGGAACGCCGTCAGCAGTCTTGCACGCTGGTAAGAGAGATGCGCCCCTTGTTCTTCATTTTTTTTTCGTTTCTCCTTTTTTTGTTTATGAAATTTTTTATATATAAGAGCCAGCATCCGCAACGGACGCTGACTGAACTTTCTTTGTGTTTGAGATACTTCTTTTTTGTATGATTTCAGCATACCGGCAGAAGAGAAAAAAAATCACCTATTTCCTGATTGAGAACCTAAGAATATGAGAACTCGATTGTGGCAAAACATGGAAAAAGCGCCGGCGGATATTTTTCATCCACCGGCGCTTCAGTTGTTAAGTCGCGTGGAGCTTCCACTCCCGCTCTTCGCGGTCACCGTATAGATGAATGGCAGCGTGCCAGCCATCTCCAGTTGATATACTTTGGGGTTCCTGCGTTGTGACGACGCGATTGATGACGATGTGGCCTTCCCTGTCGGACTCGACATAGCTTGCCGTCACCGTCCTCGATAAAGGAGTTGACGCTGAAATCCTGACCGGAACGGTACTGCTTCAGCTCAATCGCCATCCAGATGACCTCATGGAAGCCAGCCTTAGCGGCCTCAATGGTATCGGCAGCGAATTTGTACCCGTAGCAGCCATCGCCGTCTTCCAGCATGATGCTGTTCACATATTTCTGCTCTTCCGCATCCCACTCCTTCAGGAGCTTCTTGTAGTCCATCTTCTCGTAGGTAGGACGGATGATGCGAAGCACTGCTTCCTGCTCGTCCTTTGATAAGGGGCGCACTGCCTCTACACAGACATCACCGAGCCACAGAGATACCGTGAGGTATGGCTTTGCGAGCTTGGTGCAGTATTCGTCTACATCCGCATAGATGTTACAGTAGGAATCGTTCTGCCCGTTTCAAAAAAAGGTTCCGAATAGTCGGTCCACATCGGAAATGCCTTCCAGCATGACGTTCCACGTCTGCGTTTCATCGTCAAATAGGAAAAGCATCGTTATTATAACGGTCAATGCAGAAATCAGAGTCGGTGATTTCTGCTCCCATGAGCTTCAGGAGTCGATTTTTGCCAGTGACTTTCCCTTCTCTTCCTCTGAGCTTTCAACGAGACGAAGAGATGACGTAAGGAAATTTGACCGCTTCTCGTCCTGAAACAGCACCTCTACCATCTGGAGGTAAGGCTTGGTCTTCAGAAGGGCCATGATTCTGCCCGTCTGGTTATGGCGCTTGTTGCCGGAGGTGATGACCTGTACGGCGTCGAACAGGTGAAGGTTGATGCCATTGACATCCTTTACTTCGCTCCACTTCGGCATGATTCTATTATTCATGTTTCATTTCTCCTTTTTTAAGTCCACATCAAATTTATGCCGCCAACCTGCTCCACACGCTCTGTGATTTTCTGCGCGTCCTTCATACCGGGAATCGCGAATCTTGCGTTCCAAGCACGAATCAAATCCGACAAGGTTTTATCCTTGACGGGCACGGCAAAAAATCACAGCAGAAGTTGTATAGGGGCTGGTCCAGCATTTCCTCGTACACATCTTCGGTTCCTTCCACAATACGAATCCGCTTGGCTGTATCGTGGATGTTGATGCGTCCGAGGTAGAGATGTCCGTGCAGTTCCTTCAGAGCCTTCAGCTTTTCTCGGTTCAGGTCGTTCAGAACACTGTCGGCCTCCGGCAGATTCAAAAAATACCGCCGACGGAACGGATATGCTCCATCTCTGCCTTCATGAGCCGGTCAATTTTTTCCTGTGCGTTCATGTTTTTCTCCTTTCTCAAGCTGCCATCTGGTACAGCCATGTTTCAAAGTCTTCATAGTCCATCAGGCGGCCATCCACCTCGACGAATCCAGGCTGCGTTGTGCCGCAAACAACGGAAAAGGAATCTCCGCCGCCACAGAAAACGCGAATGTTCGTTCTGAGATGCTCGCAGCGCAAGAAATACGAGCCGAGGCGTTCCCAAATTCGGGACATCTCCTCGTCGGTCGCTTCCCAACTGCGGTTTTGGCTGGTACGGACCTTTGTTGCGGATACGGACAACTCAACCTGCTCCGTGTCTTCCGGTAGCCCAAGCTCCGCGCAGACATCTTTCCACTTTGTTTCGTCGCTGAAATCCCACTTAAACAGCATTGCTTCCATGTTTATTTCTCCTTTTTCGTGTTTTTTTGATATATAAAAAGCCAGCGGCATGATAAAACCGCTGACTGAACTTTCTTTGTGTTTGAGATACTTCCTTTGTATGCTCTGAGCATACCGGCAAATATGGAAACACGCCTATTTTAATGTTGGGAACCTGAGAACCGAAGAATACATATCGTCACGCGCAATGTCCGCTTCACGCTGGCGGAACTGCTCGATTGGATTTAAGAAACGGAGAATAGCAAAAAAACGCCGCCCAGATGGGCGGCGTTTCTTATTCAAGAAAGTCCTGAAGCATCTTCCCTGCCTTTCCGTTGCGTAGCTTATCGAGTGTTTTATCTGTAACCTGACGGACACGCTCTCGCGTTAAGTCCATTTCGTCCCCGATTTCTTTGAGGGTATAAGCACAACCATCCTCCAATCCGAATCGTAAGCGAAGCAACACAGGCGTCTCGTGCGGGCATATCGTGCAGGATTTTGTCCATCGTTTCCCCATAGTGCCTTCCCTGACGTTGAAATTTCCGGGTTATCCCACCTCGTTATGGCTTGGGATGAATTCCGGAAAGCGGTGTTGGAATCGCTTGCGGCGTCCGAATTGACGGGCGCATCCAACGAGTCCGGCTTCCGGTACTGGAGCGAGTGTTGGATGATGCGCAGTTTTTTGCTGCTGCCCTTTTTGAAAGGGAATCCCCACGCATCCCCTCCATGTATTTTGCGATTTCTAAAGGGTCATCACAAGGTAAGCCTTTTTGCTGCATTTGTTCTTTTGCATTATTGACGCTCCGCCTGCCCTCCGCAACATAGATGGGCTTGCGAATGGCTGGGTCCGTCGTGGCAAGCGCTCTTGTGATGTTTTTGCCTTATCCAGAAGGTTGCGTAAGTGGAGAACTTCACATTCCTCGAAATGTCAAAAGAGTCGATGGAACGCATGAGGCCAATGTTGCCCTCCTGAATGAGGTCCATGAACACCATAGAATCGGCTGAGTTTATATATTTCTTTTTGCGATGGACACAACAAGCCGAAGATTGCCCTCAACAACCTTATCTTTCGCCCGTCTTCCTGCTTCTATGGCCTTCACCAGGTCTTTCTCGATTTCGGGGTCAACTGCATTCCCACGCTCTCGGCAATCACCCGCAGCGTTTCGAGCTGTTCGGCAGCGGCATTCCCCTTCTGCGCTTTTTTCAATACAGCGATTCGCTTCTACCTGCGGCATAATGGGGATGCTGCCAATTTGGCTGAGATACATCGCCACATGGTCGCCGATATTTTCCGGCTGCTTCGCTTCGGTCTCCTGTTCATCCGAAGCTGCGATTTCTTCTGTTTCAGGCTGCTTTTCAATGGCTTCATAGGCAAGCGCACGGTCAGCGGCTAAATTACTGGTATTCGTGATGACAACCAACCCCCTTCACTGAATGAAGCAATTATACCACACAATAGCTTATTTGTCAATCAAAAGGCCGCCAGCGATGTGCTGACGGCCTTCCAGAATGGGAGAGACTATTTTTGCTGTTGTGCGGGAGTTGCTCCACCTCCGCCCTCCAGCGCGGTGTGGCCGCACTGATTGCCTGAACGGCACTTGGCGTGGTAGAGAGAGCCAGAATATCAGCTTCCGTCTTCACGCCTTCCAGACGGCGACACATCTCCTCGTAGGTCGTGCTGTTGTCTGCCGTAATCCAACAACCGCAGATGTCGTTTGAACCGTCCTCGTTGTGCCGGCTGGCGGTAGTGGGAATCTCAATGCACCAGAGGGCAAACTCGAAATATTCGGTGCTGCGGAATACATCCTGCACAAAGGGGTTTGTTTTCTTTGAGCTGCTCCACAAGAGGACGCACGCAGTTTTTTTTCCTGTTCATCCCTCCTTTGCGCAAGCCATATATTTTGCAATTCGAGAAAATGCGTTTCCTCGCCGCTTAATCTTTTTCCGTCAACTGCCTTCTGAATGAGGTGTTCTCCCCGTTCCAAAAGCTCTTCAATCGTTGGGAACTTACCGTTTTCAAACATTGATATTACACCTCCGAAATTTCGATTCCGTACTTTTCCAACATGAGTTTGCGTTTCATGAGATACTTTTCGGTTCGTTTTCCCTTCGCGTCTTCCACGATGCGTTTACCGTTGCGAAGGTATACGAAATCTGCCTTATAGACCATTGGGCGAACCCGCTTGCCATTTGGCCGTGTATAGCCCTCGACCAGCGTGAAGTCCTGCTGGAGCCGCAGGTCCTGGATTGCACCGCCCTTGTACTGCAAATAAAGTTCATCGAAGCGGCGTGCCTCCCGCTTGCTGGGGAATTTCACGGTTTCTCCATCCACCACGCGGAAAACCTTTACATTGCGATATTTGGATGGCTCAGCAGAGTCCGCTTCTTTCGGCTGTTTTTGCCTTTTCTGTGCTTCCGACTGTTTTTTTGTTCGCTGCTGGTTCTGTTCGCGCTTCTGCTCGTCGAGCTTTGCACGCACCTGAATCTGTGCGGAAAGCGGCAGGCTATTGATGTCAATACCCACCTTCAGTTCCTCCGCCTGTTTGTGGCGCAGCATTTTGGTTGCTTCCTTCTCGCAGCAGAATCAAATTCATGACCCTCCATACCGTCCAGATACACAGATGGCGAACTATGCTTCTGCTGGTAAGCCGTGCAGGTCGGCGATTTGCGAAAACGTCATTCTGTCACGAAAATTTTTGGACGATATCGCGGTTTCGCTCAGGAAGTGTGTCCAGCGCTTCATCGAACATCTCGTTAAAGCCCGGTGTAAATGAAATTTGATTCTTACCCCAGGCTGAAATTTGATTTTTACACCAGGCAAAGGATGTATCGTACATAATGGCCGCCTTCCGCCACTCACTCCGGGGCGAACTCAGGCTTGTTAATCTTGTCTGTCTTCATGGTCAGCACCTCTCCGTCCATCTTGGCCCCGCAATCCTCGCAGTATTTTTTGGTAGGCTTGTCCCAACTGCCCTCAGTGGTAATGACAAAAGCCGCACGCAGGGCAACACCACTCGTCCCCGCCAAGATGCGCCCAGCGGGTGTGCATTACCGGGGCCACGTCAGTGGCGGGAAAATCTCTTCGTGAGCTGCGCCACAGCATGAGCAGCATCTCGCTGACCGGTCTGGTTCTCGCTTCCTCACGGCTTTCCTCACGCATCGCAGATGCCCGCCGTCCGGGCAAAGCACACCGACGCCGTATGGCACAGTATCCTTCACCGCTTCGAAGACGTCTGCGGGCATAACGTAGTAGTTGTAGTCCGCGATGAAGTTGTGCCCGATTTAGGAGATTTGAAATCCTCCACAGAGGACTTGACCTCGTAGGCGTAGAAGTCCCCCTTCTCAATGCCGGAGGTCGAATTGTTGAGCGGCTGAAAGCGCATATAGTCCACGCGGATTTTGTGGTTCGTAGAGTAGTCGAATGTGACCTCTCTCGCCCAGTAGATGCGGGGTCGTTGCGCGGGTCGATGTATCGCTCCAGCATGGCAGAGAGCTGGCGAGTGTGTTCCTTCCGGGTGAAGGCATCACTCGTTTCCGGACAGAATTGAGCTGGCTTTCCAAGGATGAAATGGAACGGCAGAGCCTTTTCCAGTACGTCGATAATATTCTGAATGGTCCCCTGCCCGCATTGGCGCAGATTCTTCAGTTTGCCGCTCTCTATCAGTCGAACAACATCGCCGATACTTTGGGCACCACTGAACATAAGGCAGTTCTTGGTGCGAGTCGAGAAATTGAGGCACTGAAACGGAACAGAATCGCACAACTCCTCGATTTTTTTCCAGTTGCCATTCTCAATGGCCTCCTTCAAAGCAGAGGCGAGAGGACTGCCTGCAAACCGGCGCATTTCTTTCAGGATACCCCCCGCATATTTGGGGTGACGCAGCCTCCTTATGGCGAGGTCGAAGCAAGAGTAGAACTTGCCGATGTCAATTTCCAGTGCGTTTGCGCATTGTGTTGGTGTAAGACCGTCGCGGTAGCGTTTTAAGATAGCTTCCCGCTCCAACTCAGGGAATGTGGCGATGGCAGTGTCTACAGCTGCGTCGAAAGAGTCAGAGAACTCAGCACACGGCATACACAAGCAATCCTGCATCAAATTCTTTCGCCATTCTACTGACGAGCGAAGCAGGAAACGCTCCTCAGTGTTCATTCCGCTCCAACCTCCTCGTCATACTCTTCCGGGGTGATGATTTCTATGTCTTCCGCACTGTAGCCCAGTGCGTCAAGACACAGAAGTTCCGCGACCTTCTCTTTGTTGATGGATGCAGCAATTTCCTCGTATGAGATATCCCTCTCTGCCGCCTCAAAGCTCAGCTGTACCACAAATGTGGGCAGCCGAAAACAAACTCTGTAATTTGCCATTTTTTGAATCCCTCCTTAAAAATCGTGGACGTACTGCCAACTCTGCGGTGCTCTCGCAAGTGCGAAAGTCGAGAGGCTCTTAAGGGGTCATAGATCTGCACATCAGAGATGTGCCATCCGTATCCCACGCGGCCACAGAGGTAGTCCTCTGCTTGCTTCACGGTGAGGCAGGCGTCCTCATACAGTTTCCCCGCTGGGGTGTAGTTTCCAGGTTGTGCGTTGACACAGTATTGAAGCGGCGCGTTGCTGCCCATATAGCCCACGCGCACCACACGGTCAATTTCGGTACAGGTAAACTCCCCTACCACAAGACCATTTGCCTTGTAGATTTTGCCGCCGCTATGGATTTCAAAATTTCACCGGGCTTCTTTGTACCCTTGCAGGAGCAGTAGAGAAATACCATGAAGGGCGGCGTAAGGTTCGGTCTGGACAGGCGCAGCTCCACGGTCTTCTGGCCCGACAGGATTTTCTGGAGCCACTCAGGTCGGATGCTGAGCATGATGTTTTTCATAGGAAAACTCCTTTCCGACGGCAAAAGCCGCCTTGTCTTGCTTGACAAAGCGGCTTGCTGGTGTATAATAAAAGCAGAAAGGCGATACCGATAAGCGGTCAGCCTAAGAGAATAGAGTCAAACGAAATGACCGTCTTCCTTTGGCGAGGGGCGGTCATTTTCGTTTGCAAATCTGAACTATCAGACCCACAAGGCCGATGATAACAAGAGAATACGCAAAAAGCGATTCGTAAGTAACCATTGGCATCACCTCCCTCCACAGGGAAGTGCCGACCGCCTACCGTATATGGTAACGCCTTTCTGGCTCCTTTTGGAGCATTGTTATCTTACCAAAAAGGCCCCGCTTTGTCAATTTCTGCCGCCCACGGTTTATCCGCAGGCGGTTATTCTTTTGCCCCGGCTGCCGCCTGGGGAAGCCGCACCCAGCCGCCCTTGTGACGAACAAGCTGGATTTTCTTCACGCTGACCATAAGCGGCTTTCCATCCGTGAGTAGGCTTAATGCCCTGCCATAGCTGGAGCAGCCCTTGGAAACGTATTTGCGATTGCCGTAGACCACGATATCTCCCGGCTGCATGGCATATCTCTGCTTTCTGGTCGAGGTTCGGCCCTTTGACTTCTTACAGCCACGGAACCGGCGCAGATTTTCGCCGTCAAGGTTATGATTGCGGTTCGTCCTGCCGGAGGACAGCTCGTTGCCAGAACGGATAACTCCCTTTTCCCGTGTGTCGTAATATTTGGCGTCATAGAATTTGGATAGGACTCTGTTGTTTCGCCTGTATTTCTGGAAGACCTCTGTTTCGCATCTGGCTTCCGGACGCAGCTCGCCCATGCAGTAGGCATCCGTAGCGCAGGAATACGGGAGGCCGAGGTTGGTGCGGACGCGCTTGGAGATGACGCCATAGGTCATGTGTACTTCCGCAACACCCTGGAAGCGAGCCATCGCACGCTGATAGAGAATCCAGCGCACGCTATTCATAAACGCTTCGCCGGTATATTTCCGCAGAGGCTTATCGAAGCCCCACAGCTTCCCGCCCTCCTCCTTGTGATTGGCAGGTGTGTTGCACTTCTCGCAGCAGGTCGCAAGCTCCCTCATGCTGTTCCCATGCAGACCCTTCCAGTAGTAGGCGTGATGGACATGAAGGATAGCGCCGTCTTTCAGGCCTCTCTTGCAATACACACAGGTATAGTGGTCCCGTTCAAAGACCGCTTCCCCGCAGCGTATCGTAGCCGTACTGCGGTCCATGCTGATAGTCCTTGCCCTGCGGGACAGGTTCCCCCTGCCTCCAGCGCCGCAAGGGCTGTGTATCGTATGTCGCGGCCTTGATAAAGACATCCGTGACAGGCATGACAGACAGATAGCGGGAGATAATATCCAGGTGTCGCTCCACCTTGTTATCCAGGGACGGAGCAATCCAACCGGGCTTTTTGCCTGATACGCGGTTATTGAACCGTGCAGCCCGATACCGCAGGCGGTTTCTGCGCGTCCGGCGGTACGCTCGGCAGTCGTCATGGCGAGAGCGCTCGTTCGTGAGCAAATCATACTGCTGAGATACGACCTCTTTTGCCTTCGTCTTAATGCTGACGCCGATATGCTCATAGCCGGTGCCGACGCACAATTCGATGGGCTGGGTATAGGTACTGGTCTCGTAGGTCAGCTGGATGGTGAACGGGTTCCGCTTCGCAATCACAGCGCGGCCATCCTTCAACAGATGACGCACTTTGCCGTAATTTTCGGTCGGCATCAGCCGTTCACCGTTTGCACTTAAAAACACATACTGGCATCTTATTTTTCCTTTCGCAGTAGGGATAGCCTTCCTGTCATTTGGCGGGGGACGTCAACTACCGTGGGGAAGCGTTTGCGGCGCTTGACGGTATAGCTGCCTGTCATTTGGTGGGGGGACATCAACTCCAAATCGGGATTAGCTACCTGTCATTTGGTGGGGGACATCAACGATTTGGCACACGCCCGCCACACTGCCTCCGGTATAGCTACCTGTCATTTGACGGGGTACGTCAACATTTTGGGCTTGAAATTGTCCGATAATCCGGTATAGCTACCTGTCATTTGATGGGTACGTCAACTGTGGAAGACACTGCCATTTGGTGTGGCACATCAACGATTAAAAAGACGAGAATTCCCTTGCTCAAAAAAACCAAGAATTTGGTAAATCAGCACTTACCGCTCACGCGGCGTTACTGTGGTCCACATCGCCAAGGATATACCGGGTTTGATGGTGCGCATACTTCTCCTTCCCCTCAGAGATGTTTAATACGCACCCGCAGAGCGGCGGACTTGTGGAGCATCCGCCGGTGCCTATGTATTCCGGCATATCGTAGCCTTACGGCTGAGGCTTATTGACGAGGCTTACTCCCCTTGCGGGTCATAAGCCACACCAAATGACAGGAGGCTGGGCCGGAGCTTCCGGCGCACCCACCCGCCATTCGGCGGGAAAAACTAAGAAATACTATCCTGACAGACAGGGCGTTCCAAACTTGCCCGCTTGCGCTTCTCGCAGGCATCAGCCTGCGGCCACAAATTGTTCGGCAGGTTGAGCACGGTGACAAGGACATCTCCGGCAAACAGGTAGACGTGCCGGTGATAGATGCGCAGGTTGTTGATGGTTTTGTTAGTGAAGTAGATGGCGGTGAGATACTTGTTTAAGCGTCCATTGGTCTCCGAGTGCTTCACGCCAAGGTCAAAGGCTTTCTGTGCATTGCGCACGGCTGCTCTTTTGCCGAGGCCAGCACGCTGTTTTGTACGCTTTCCTCGCGTGTTTACTTACCTGCGCTGACATGGTTCGTATCATTCTGATGGACAGACACCGCGTTGCGATTGGCCTGCCGAATGAGCGACAGGATGTCGTCCAGCCTGTTCCCACCAAAGTGCATAAGTAAGGGCTGGTACAGCGCAAATACAACCACAACAAAGCAGACGGCATCAGCAGTACCCGCAGGGAAATCCGCCCGTGCCATAACTACAGAATACAGGCTTGCCAGCAGTACAATCGCCGCTGTGAGGGAAAGAACGGTATGGAAGAATAAAGCGAGCGCCTTACTCACAGCACCGCAGTTGGCGAACTTCTTCTCCACGAAATACTTCGCAGCCGGCAAGCCCACCAGGACTGCCAGCAGCACAAGCTGGATACCAAGAGAGACTTTGGGAATCTGGAACTCCCGGCTCTGGAAGAACAGCGTCACGCGGCTGCCGACGATCAGTGTTTCAATGAGTAGAATAGCCACAGAACCGCAAGCACCAGCGGTCTCGGCGCATTGAGCTTGCCCACGGCGAAATCGCACAACACCCATAGCACAATGAGTACCGCAAGCTGCGGCATCATGAGCCGCCCTAATTCCAGAGCAAAACTAACAAAAGTCATTGTTCATTCCTCCTGAAAAATTTACTGATTCCTGTCATGTAGTGTTCGAAACACTTAGGGTAGTCAATCAGGCTCGTGGTTCGCACCACAAGCCCCCGGCTTCAGCCGTGGGGGTTACATTGACTTATTCGGCGGGAGTGCCGACTAATTGTTGTAGGAATTGAAGGGGCAAAGCATACACTTTTGCAGGTCCTCGCCGCAGAACTGGCAGAAATCCACCTCGCTTTCCCGCATCTTCTCAAAGATGGCGGCGAAGTTCGGCCAGTGGAAGCCCAGCGCCTTTCCGAGACTGTCGAGAAGCACATCCTGTGACAGGGCTGAAAACAATTCCGCGTCGCACAGCGGTTCGTCTGTCTCCGAATTGATGGGACAGACGATAACAGAGCCGCCGGTGATGTCTTCCCGCCATTGCGGCGGTGTTTCCCGGATGGTGTTGCCCTCCGTGTCCACAGTTTTTCTGGCCACCGTGTAGATGCCGCGCTGTACTACGACCGTGCTGCTCTTTGCATCCGGCATTTTCAGTCTCCTTTCCCCGCCGCCAGCAGGCGCGGCACAAACTCAGATACTTCCAGCTTTTCTTGGTACATCTTCCGGCAGGTGATGATTTCCAGCTCATGCCGTGCCCGCGTCGCTCCGACGTAGAACGCTCGCGCATCCTCTTCGACATCCTCCGCGTCGCGGTCATCGCTGTCACCGGGAATGATGCCAGATACCATGTCGATTAAGATGACCTTATCGAACTCCAGACCTTTACTGGAATGGATGGTGGTAACGGTCACATTGGAATCCTCGCAGCCCTTATATTCCGTGATGTTTTTGAGTGCGGCGAGGAAGTCCGGAATGGTCGAATACTTCTCCGCTACCATTTTCAAAATGCTGATACGCAGACTGATAAACTGCTCGGAAGCACCGGCGTCAATTTTCTTTCGTCAGCCAGTTGCTCCAATAGTCGAGCATGAACAGAATGTAGTCGATAGCCTCAGCAGGCTTCTTCTTCGCAAGGTCGGAAAAGTCCCTCGGCAGGCATTCTATTTTCCATGCGTATCCCTTGCCGCCTGCAAATTTCATCGCGGCGCTGAATACGTTCCGGCACTCCCTTCTTCAACCGCCTCGATAATGCGCTTGGCGGTGACACCCTTCATGTAAAAAGGCCCATTTTGTAGTACAGATGCCCAAAAAAAAGCGGTGGTGTCAGCAGGGTTCAGGGCCAGAAGCATAAAGTCGAGCAGGTCCCGAATGACGTAGTTCGTCATGAAGGTCCCCGTCGCATCTCTGGTTTGAACCTGAATGCCGTTCATCTGGAGCAGATTGATAAGTGGGATAGCGGAGTCGTTATTCCGATACAGAATTGCCAGAGATTTATCCGGCTTCTGATTCCGGATGCGCTCCAGCAGAAGCTCTGCCTGCTGTTCCATGTGGTCGATGCAGGTCACGACGATGGCTCCGTCCTTTTGGGACTGGGCACGCATATTCTTGTCGAGTCGTCTCGTATTCAGTTTGATGAACTGATTGGCCGCTGAGACGATGTTCCTGTCGCTGCGGTAATTGGTCTCCATACGCAGGATACAGGGTTCGTTATAGTTGCTCTGGAAGTCCAGCAGTGCGGCAGGATACGCGCCTCGGAAGCCGTAGATGCTCTGGTCTTCGTCTCCGACCATGAAGATATTGCCATTCCGCCCAACCAGCTTCTGGACGATAAGGTGCTGGACATACGAGGTGTCCTGCGCCTCGTCCACACTCACATAGCGGAACTTCTCATGCGCCCGCTGTAAGATGTCCGGGTATTCATCCAGCAAATCATTTGCCATGAGAAGCTGGTCATCAAAATCCATCAAATCATGCTCGCTCATGTAGAGCTTGTACGCCTGGTAAAAAGCAGAAAAATCAAGGCTGTTTTCTTCGATGGCCTCAATTTCCTGAAAGGTCATGAGCTTGTTTTTTACTTTGCACACCTTCTGCGCGAGAGACCGCACCTGTGAATCACTGGGATACTCCGGAAGCATCTTAGCCGCAATAGCACGGACGATGCTCTCGTTGTTCGGCACCAGCTTTGGTACATGAATGTACTTCTCTTTCGCACAGGTATTGATGACGGACAGGCAGAAGCTGTTGATAGTGGAGAATGCCGGTATCCGTTCCGGGGCAAACTTCTTTATGAAACGCTCCTTCATTTCCTTTGCCGCAGCGCGGGTATAAGTGATGGTCAGGATATTCTCCGGCTTTACGCCTGCGACATACATGAGATAGCCGGTTCTCGCTACGATGACCGTAGTTTTTCCGCTTCCCGGCACAGCAAGGAGCAGCGTTGCTCCATTCGCGCGCCGGACAGCGGCTTCCTGCTGTTCGTTGAGTCCGCAAATATTGAATTTTTGGCAAAAAGTGTGGTAATCCAATGCAGCGCACCCCCGAACTTTTATATTTACATTATACCACACATTAGCTTAATTGTCAATTCGTTTCAGAAAAGCTAAGCGCCCCAAGACAAGGAGCGCTTGGCTTGCTGGCTGACGTCTACTGCTTCTCGATATAGCCGCTGACAGGCTCTGCGTACATATTGTCGTCTGTGACAGGCTGGTAGCTTTGGGTTTTCAAACACAGTATATCACATAGAATTTTGTGTGCAAATAGTTACCGCTGCGAATGATGATGCCGCTTGCGTCGTGCAATTTGGTATTCGTCGAATGCTTTAAGCGGTTTCTGAGCCTCGTCAATCATATTCTTTTCCGCCGTCAGCGCCTTCTGAAACTCCGCCCATGCAGAACAAACAAGCCTCCGGCTTATGGCATCCGGGAGTGCGGTCTGGGCAGTCGAGACAAGGAGAATTAACCATGGGCCTGCGCCTCCTTTCCAAGCGCCGTCGCGAAGCGTTTGGCCTGGTATTCCGTAATGGTTCGGACACCGGCGCGCAGCTTCCACTCAGACAGCTTTACCGGCCATTCCGCGTCCTGGCAGATACTGGTGTCCACGGCGTCCAGAAGCATTTTTTCCTTCGCTTCCCTTTTCCGGATGAAATCCAATGCTGTCTTGAGATAGCGGATGGCGTAGGCATAGTCCACGGCAATGCCGCCGATGCGCCAGTTACCGAGAGATTTGTTTGTGACCACATATTCCAGCCAGACCGAATTGAGGTAAGTCAGGTTGATGTACTCGCCATCGTATAGCTCGAAATTCGCACGGGCATTTGCGGCGCTTGTACGGTTCCAATTCCATTCGCCGCTCTTTTCAGCGGACACGAACACATGGCGCTCCGGCTCTGTCTGATAGTGCCGGAGAATGATTTCGCCCTCTTGCGGCTTGAAGTATTTCGCTTTTGCCGTACCTTTGAACATCGCATTTGGGCGTTCAAATTCCACCATCTCAACCGGCGGGTCATATTCGACCAGATTCGCTTTATATAGCGCACAATCATCCACAGCACAGTCATGTGTGCGATTACGCTCGCCGCGTCCACGCACATTCTCCCATGCTCGCGGATAGATAGTGGGGCTGTCCGTTTCAGGAACAAGATGCTGTGTCGTAAGCAACATATCTCCCCTGTTGGACTTTCTGATTGCATCGAGCGATGATATCCGTAAAGGAGCCGTACTTATTGTCTGAAATCCACTTATCCGCAACGGAGAAGATGACATACTCCGACTGTTTGGCAAGCGTAACGCCCTTCGGCAGCGGGAGCAGTGCGGAGTGGTCCACGACGCCTTGCAGGATGTTGTAGACGAAGGTGCGGGATACAAGGCCGTCCAGAATTCGCTTGCGCTGTTCTCTCTGCTCTTTCACATACCGTTTACGCTCTGACTCAAAGATGAATTCCTTCGGCTCCTCCGGCACGGTCTCTGTAACGACCTGCGCTCTGGTGAGAATCAGGTCGTCACTGATATGGACGCGGTTTTCATCCGTCCAGCCAAGGTAGAGATTTTCACCGTTTCGGATGATAATGCCAACGGTCTTGCCGTGGTAGTAGTCGTAGCGGTCGAGCATATTGTGGTACGGTCTGCCCTCATTGTCCATTGCGCGTCCGATGGATTTTCCGGTGCGGCTGAGGCGCACGAGCATGATGCAGCGTTCGTTCGGTGCGAAGGTGTCCAGCGCGTATGGAGAGTGCTTGAGGAAGCTCTCAAACATATCCAGCTCATTCCACTGAATTTCATACAGGGACGCGAGCCTCCCTAAATCCTCGTCGAGGAAGCGAAGTTTCTGATGCACGACGATAGGCTCCGTGTCCGGCGCGTTCTTGCCGGAGCGGATGCGGGTGAAATTGACGACTTCTCCGGCATAACAGCGGATGGCATAGATTTGGGAGTCCAGCAGGTAGATTTGTCCCTCCAGCTGTTCCTTTTTCTCTTCCATCTCCTCCATTTTGCGGTTCAGTTCCGCCATGAGCTTATCTTTCTTCTGCCAAAGCTCCTGCTTGAGGGCCTCAATTTGCGCTGTCAGTTCTGCAAGTTCGCCGGTCTTTGCGCCTTCGACATCCTTCATCTCACTTTTCAGCTTCTCAATTTCGGTCTGGTGAGTGCTAAGCTGTTCCTTGACCGTTTTTCTGAGACAGCGCGGTTCCCGCACCCACCGGAATGATGCTCATATCGCAGACGGCCGCCGAGCCAAGCTCCGCCATCGCCTGTGCAGGCGTCAGGTCGGGTAGTCTCTGTCCGGCGTATAGGTCATGTACTTCTCAGGCTCCATGACAATGATGCCCTTCTGCGGATTGCCGATGTATAAAAACGCTGCTTCCTTCGACCAGAGAGCTGCGCGGATAGGCTGTTCAAACTCCTCCGCGAAGTGGAAGAACTGAAGCATTTTTTCGGAAACCGATGCTCTCTGCTTCTCCCAATTCTCTTCCGTCTGATGGCCGAAAAAGCTGAAGGTGTTGCGGCCAATATCGTAGAGGTCAACGCCCGCGTTCTTTGCCGCCTCTTTCGTCAGTCTTGAACAGACGTCGGAAATCTCTTTTTGCGTCATCCATGGAGAGGGTATGATACCACGCCAAATAGGCGCTCACGCCCTCCTTCGCCACCTTTACGGTGCCGTTGTTGTAAATAGGTTCCTGCATGGTCGTTCCCTCCCTGTGCTTCAGAAAATCAGACTACCCAAGGCGTCGTAGTCTGTGCTGCTTTTGAGTTTGGCGTAGCCGCCGTCCTCGCTAACGCTCCAGAGCGTGAAGGTTGGTGTATGGCCATCGTCACGTCTCTGTGTGATGGCATAGTGTGCTCCGTCCCGTGCGGTGATGGACACACCAGGGTATCGTGTCTCCTCCGGAGGAAGACTATTCTGCGCTTTTGCCATCAGGCTTTCCCTCCTCCGTACTGGTTTTGATAGCACCGCACTCAACCAGAATGCGGTATATCTCATGGACAGCCGCATCCGAGACAGTGTATGTTCGCCAGCAACTGAATGGGTCGTATCCGTAAAAATCAGCATCAACGATTTTCTTGATGGCAGAGCGCTCGTCTGCGGTGCGAACCGCTTCCTCATAGGCTGCCATATCCGGATAGAGCACATAGCCGCCATTGCATTCATTCCGGTCGATGTATTCACCAGTCTTGCGGCTGAAGGCGTCGTTGCCGATGTAGAAATACTTCTTGCCGACTTTTGTAACGGTTCTTGTGATTGGCGTTCTGCCGCCAGCGGTCCTTGCAAAATTGCCATACGGCATGAGCACGAGTTCGCGCCCGACACTAATGGTAGAGAGCCAGAGTTTGTCCTGCATAGTATCGTCCTCCTCTTCAAGGAAAGTTAATCAGCCACTTTGCTTATGACAATTTCTCCGTCTGAGCACTCAATGACGGAATAGACTCCCTCACTCGAAATAATAATTGGCGCTCCTGCCTGAAACGTGAGAGTGTCTGGTTCCGTTTTGTTTGATTCTTTGCTGTTAGAAGCTGTAATGCAAACGAGTGCAGCTATAGCCGAAAGCAGAAATAAAGCCCTCTGCACAATTACCTTCCTCTCAGGGGTTTGCACTCGGTAGAGATGCACGAGTTCACAAACCGCGCAAACGCCGAAGCCAATGCTTCCAATAACGGAAACAAAGAGAAAGATAATATACGCCGCAAGAAGTGCCATAGAATCATTCAGAAAAAAGTAAAAGTCTGAAAGTAAATCCCACGCGCAGGCCGATGCAACGCACAAAATCGCGGCCGCGACAATACAGCAAAGCGCAAATGCAGCTGATTCGAGTGCGCTGGCGTTTGTCATGTCCGTATCTGTATCGTCATCAAGCCCCTGCCGCATAAGCCAAAGGGACATGATAATCGGAAAGGTCAAAATGATATCCTCCTGTCCGGCTATGGAAGTTCCCAGTGAATTGGTGTGCTTCCCATCTGTTCCAACAATCTGTTAGTTTGAGAAAAAGGTCTGCTGCCGATGAATGCTTTTACTACATCGTTTCCTTTTCGCGCCCCAAGGGGACTTGGATGACTTGAAAATACCACACCCTTATCAGGCAGTTGTGAAATTGGAATTCCGGCAAGAAAGGCTCTTGCCTGTCCGCCCCATGTGATGAACACAATCGGCTGCGGCAGCTTCGCACACGCCGCGAATACCGCCTGCGTGAAATTCTGCCACCCCCAGTTTCTATGGCTGTTTGCGGTCCCATCCTGTACTGTAAGTACGGTATTGAGCATAAGCACGCCTTGTTCCGCCCAGTGAGTCAGGTCTCCACTTTTCGGATACGGACAACCAATGTCACTGACCAGTTCCTTGAAGACGTTTTTGAGCGACGGTGGAAAAAGCACACCACGGTTTACTGAAAAGCACAGCCCGTTCGCCTGCCCCGCCTCGTGATATGGGTCTTGCCCGACAAGGCATACCTTCACCTTCTCCGGCGTGGTAAGCTCCAACGCACGGAATATCTGCTCCTGCGGCGGGTATATTGTGCGACCCGCTTCGCGCTCACAGGCAGCCCGCTTGGCAAGCTCAGCTCCAAGCGCCTGTACATCCTGTGGAATTACATCGCTCCACATCACTGGAAAATCACATCCTCCGTTTACTTTATGCTTATATTATACCACATTAGCTTAAAAAGTCAATTTAATGCGTAGGGAAAACGGCCTTCGCGTGATTCACGCGAAGTACCACTCCCCATTGCTGAATTCAACGAACTCTTCCTCGGCGGCGAAATGCACCTCCAAAAAAAGCTCTCCTTCGCCATTATCTACGACCACCACATCGTAGTCGTCGTCTCCATAGTAGGAGATGATATCGTGATGCTTATTCGCTTTCTCGTCGATGATGCACATATCGCGCGGCACCTTGTGAGCAACGCTCCATCCTTCCGCCGCGTACAGCACGCGGCATCGTAGAAAAGGAAAGTCTCTCTGTTGTCTTCGTCGGCGTTTTTGAATTCCCTAATACCGTTCTTTTCTTTCTCCGCAAGTTCGTTAAGCAAAGCTACGACCTTCAGCGTTTTTACATTCAACATAGAGTTCCTCCTCAGTAATTCGTACAGCATCCCATAGAGATACTCCGGCGGGCTGCATTTCTCCTGCTCCCAGTTTCGGACTGTTCCCAGAGGAATTCCGGTGGTAAGGGCAAATTCACGCTGGGACAGCTTAAAAATCCTGACGCTGCTTTCGGATGCGGTTCTGCTCGTGTTCAATCATACTTATTTCAACCACCCTTAATAATTTGTAGTGCGCAATCTAAGTATTTTTCAATATAGCACCGGCATTCTGACTTGTCAAGCGCAATATCCAAAATTAAAAAATCACTCCCCCGTTGTCGAGGGAGTGATGTGTTCTGTTTGGAAGGGTCTGCCGCAGTCAGCTATGTATTATTCAGCCTTGCCGTCCGCGTCATTCTTGGCAGGCGGTTCCTGCGGCTGTGTGGGAGCTGCCGTATTGTCCGGCTTGTCCATGACGATGACAGGAGAGGTCTCCCGCTGGGCCGTGAGCTTGCCGCCGATGGCTCCGGCAATAAGAGACTTAATATCCAACCCCATTCCGGAAGAAAGGCCCCTCTGTGACCTGTGTGGTGCCGTTGATGATGTCACCCAGCAGCTTCGCGCTGTTGCCTTCGCCGTACATCGTGATTTTATCCACCTTGCTGAGAGGTTCAGCGACATTCTTGGCGATTTCCGGCAAAGCGTTCATAATCATCTCAACGATGGCCGCGTCGCCGTATTTCTTCATAGCTTCTGCCTTCTTGTCGATACCTTCTGCTTCAGCAACGGCCTTGGCACGAATGACATTGGCTTCCGCCTCACCGACGGCGGCAATACCAGCAGCTTCCTGCTCGCGGGCGTACTTTTACGGCGTCGGCTTCCGCTCTCTTTGCATCCGCCTCACGTTGGCGCTCGAAAAGCTGCGCCTCCGCGTCCTTCTGACGTCGGTAGAGGTCGGCATCCGCCTGTGCGCGGACCTCCGCATCCAGAGACTGCTTCTTAACTTCGACCTCTTTGTTTTTCAGCTCCGCTTCGCGTTCCGCCTTGGCGATTTGCGCATTGACGGTAGCCGTCTCAATGGAGCGCTGCTGTTCCTGCTGCTGGATGGTATACGCGGCATCGGCCTCGGCCTTCTTCGTATCCTCCTGAACCTTGAGTTCAGCTTTGCGGATGGAGAGGTCATTCAGCTTCTGAGCGATTTGCATTTCGGACTCGACTTTGGCATCGTTAGACGCCTTGGCCGCCTGCGCCTGAGCGATAGCCACGTCACGCTCCGCCTCAGCTTTGGCGATGGCAGCATCCTTCTGGATTTTGCTCATATTGTCCTGACCGAGGGAGTTGATGAGGCTGTTTTCGTCCGTGACACGCTGGATATTGCAGGAGATGATTTCGATACCGAGCGCACTCATATCTGTCTGTGCTTTTGACTGTACCTCGTCACCGAATTTCTTTCGGTCATTGCAGATTTCCTTGAGAGAGATGGTGCCGATGATTTCGCGCATATTGCCCTGGAGAGAATCCGCGATGGCGCAGCTGAAATCCGCTTCTCGCATATTCAGAAAGTTCTTCATGGCGAGCTGGATGCCTTCCGGGTCCGTCTTGACTCTGACCTTGGCAACCGCGTCCACATCGACGCCGATGAAGTCGTTGGTCGGGATATAGCCTTCCGACTTGATGTCGATGGAGATTTGCCGGACAATGAGCTTATCTACACGCTCCAGAAACGGAATTCGGATACCCGCTCGCCCAATCAGAACGCGGGGCCTTTTTCGTATACCGGAAATGATGTAGGCCACATCGGGCGGAGCCTTACATAGCCAAGAAGAAAGATAATCACCACAAGGGCCACTACTGCAATTACAGGCAGCAGCGCTGAGTATTCCGCGCGAGATTGAGCACCTTGACCGCTCAGATTGAGCATCCGTTCCGGCGGGATTGAGCACCCTTGCCGCCGTCGTTGAGCAGCACGGTAAAATGTAGATATGCACCGTATTTTGCGGTGTAAATATCTGCAAGGAAGTCACCTGTATGACCAATTACCGCGAGATCCTCAGGCTCCACAGCCTGGGACTCAACAAGACCGAGATCGCGTCAAGCTGCCGGTGCGCTCGGAACACTGTGGCAGCAACGCTGCAGCGCGCAGCGAACTGCAACCTGCAATGGCCGCTGCCGGAGGGAATGTCGGATAAACAGCTCTCAGAGCGTCTGTTTCCGTCCAGCACCGCAAAGCCTGTCCTGCAAGATGCCGGACTATGCCTATGTCCACAAAGAGCTCCAGCGCAGCGGTGTTACGCTGAACCTGCTGTGGCTGGAATACTGCGACCAGTGCCGGGCGGCGGGCGAGATTCCATACCATTCCACCCAGTTCAACAAGTACTATGCCGACTATCTGGCAAAGGTCAACGCCACCATGCACCTGAACCACAAGCCCGGTGAGGTTATGCAGGTGGACTGGGCAGGCGATACTGCCACTGTTATTGACACAGACACCGGTGAAATTATCCCGACCTATGTGTTCGTGGCAACCTTGCCGTACAGCGGCTACAGTTATGTAGAAGCCTTTTTCTCCATGAACCAGGAGGCGTGGACCACTACCCATGTGGATGCCTACAAATACTTCGGCGGTGTCACCCGGATCATCCAGTGTGACAACCCGAAAACCGGCGTGCAAAAGCATGGGAAGGATGAGGTCGTTCTCAACAAATCGTACCAGGAGCTGGCAGAGCATTACGGCACGGCAATTCTGCCTGCCAGAGTCCGTGCTCCCAAGGATAAAGCTGCTGTTGAGGGTACCGTCGGTATCATCTCTACCTTCATACTGGCTGCTCTGCGGAACCGCCAGTTTTTGTCTCTATTGGAACTGAACGAGGCGATTTGGGACCGTCTGGAGACGTTCAACCACAAACCTTTCCAGAAAAGGGAGGGTAGCCGGGCCAGCAGCTTTGCGGAAGAAAGGCCCTTTCTGCGCCCTTTGCCGCCCAGACCTTTTGAATTGGCCACCTGGAAAGTGGCAACGGTGGGACCAAATTACCACATTTCTGTGGAGCGTATGAATTATTCTGTTCCCTTTGAATACATCAAGCAGAAGGTGGATGTCCGGCTCACAAAAGCCACGGTAGAGGTTTTCTACGGTGGAAACCGAATCTGTTCCCATCCCAGGCTGTACGGACGGTTTAACCAGTACAGTACGATCCAGGAGCATATGCCGCCAGAGCACCAGAAGTATGTCCAGTGGAATGGTGAACGGTTCATTCACTGGGCCGGTAAAGTCGGCAGCAACACGCAGGTCGCTGTCCAAGCCATTCTCAGCGGCTACAAAGTAGAGCAGCAGGGCTACAAGTCTTGCATGGGTCTGCTGAAGCTGGCAGACAAGTACACCCCGGAACGGCTGGAGAATGCCTGCAAACGGGCATTGGAATACACACCCCGCCCTTCTCTCAAGAATATCCAGGCTATTCTGGCATCTGGCCAGGATAAAGCCATCCCTGAGCAGAGTGCGGCTACTGCGTCCTCATCCCGGTACGGATTCACCCGTGGAGCTGCGTATTACGGAAGGGGGAACAAGTGATGCTGACTGAAACAACGGTATCCAAGCTGCGTGAAATGCGGCTGAGCGTTATGGCCAACGCGCTGAAGGACCAATTTGCCGATCCGCAGTTCCAAAGCATGGCCTTTGAGGACCGGCTCGGTCTTTTTGGTGGATGCGGAATGGAATGCCCGAAAGAATAACCATCTGAACAAGCTGATCCGGCAGGCAACCTTCTCGGATCCGGGAGCTTGTCTGGAGAATGTGGAGTATCTGCCCGACAGAGGTCTGAAACAGGAGGAACTGCTGCGGTTCGGCACCTGCAACTACATCCAGGAGCACCCACAACATCATCCTGCTGGGTGCCACCGGCAGCGGCAAAACCTATCTCGCCTGCGCTCTGGGCATGGCTGCCGCAAGACGGTTTTATGCGGTGAAGTACATCCGGCTCCCAGACTTGCTGGTAGAGCTCCAAATTGCCAGGGGTAACGGCACCATCCGCAAGTTCATGGCCCAGTACAGGAAGTATGCCCTGCTCATGATTGACGAATGGCTTCTGTACCCTTTGAAAGAAACGGAAGCCAGGGACTTATTGGAAATCGTGGAGTCCCGGTACAAGCGAAACTCCACGATCTTCTGTTCCCAGTTTGACATTCCGGGTTGGCCGGAAAAGCTGTCTGACCCGCTGCTGGCTGACACCATCTGCGACCGTATCGTCCACGATGCCTACACCATAGTCATTGGCGGCAAGGAATCCATGCGCAAGCGGAAGGGGCTGCAAGACATCTGACTCCGACCGTATTTATGATACCTTGACACCTTTGTGCTGTCCATATTCAACCCTGAGCGGTGGGACTGCTCAATCCGGGCGGTCCCATTGCTCAATTCAAGCGGAACCGCTGCTCAATTTCGCCGGTCGAGCTGATTTTGCAGAGCGGCGTACGCAAGCAGCTTCACGAGATTTTCCATTACGCATACCTCCAGTTTTGTTTTATAAATATATTATACCACTTAAATCTCACAAGTCAATTTAGCGTAGAAGAAGACAGGTGAGGCGCTGAACACGTCCCACCTGTCTGCCCAAACTATATAACTTCAATCATCGAATTGTCGCTGCGGATACCCCTTGCTTTAGCTATGGGGAGGAGCAGCGTCCCTCCTCTCGTACTATGCAACCAAATAACTTTGGCTGCGTTCCAATAATTTTAAGTGTTTGTAGCTCACGCCGTCTTTGACCTTTTCTCCGTTGAGCTGCCGCAGCAGGAAGGAGCCGCTGGTGCGTCTCCCCCAGACAAAGAACACTCGATACCGTTGTAGAGCACCTTGTCGTAGAGGCGGAAGCCGCAGATGTACTTCTCTGCCTGATTGGCCTTCCGCACACCGCCCTTCAGGATGGTCGCCTTGTGCAGCTGACGGTTGTGATGTCTCACAGGGCGGATGGTGTAAAGTTTGGTCCGCCTGACGGATATTTGGCAGGTATTCTGCGCGCGAAAAGCCCTGCGGGCCGTGCGCGATTGCCAGCGCGTCGTTGGTATGGCTCTTCGGCAGCACCAGCAGATTCTCCCGCGTAGCCTTGGTGATGTAGCCCCTGGTCTCCACAACGTGGACAGGAAGCTGCTCCCGAAGCCTCCGCAGCAGCGTCATGCGCATGATGCCCATGAAGGTTGCGTCGCGGGTGGAGCGGCGCTTGCGCTTGATGTCCGCTGCCATGATAATGCCCTTGTGGAGCTTATCGTGACAGGCGGTACAGAGCGTCACCAGATTGTCCGGAGCGTCACCGCCTACCCTGCGGCTCTCAAGATGATGCACATGGAGCGGGACGCCCTTCCTGACGGAGCCATGCACCCCGCAGATGCGGCAGGTATAGCTGTCGCGCCACAGGACGTACTGGCGCACGTTGTAGTGGCCGTACATCTCGCCCTTCTGGTAGTCCTCGCCCTGCGGAACAGGCTTCCCTTCCGCAACAGCCTTGAGGAGCTGCAAGTCGAACTCGGCGGTCTCCACAACCACCTTGCTGACAGGCAGGATGGCGCAGGCACGCCGGATGGCGGTCATGTGCTCCCTGAATCTTGACCTCCACGGAGGGCGCAAGCCAGCCTTTTTGTGCTTGCTCCGCACGCGATTGTCGAAGCGTGGCTTGCGATACCGGGTGGTACGATTGCGCCGCGCACGGCGGAATTGCCTGCGTGCGGACATCAGCTCGACTACATCGTTGCGCGGCTTGACCTCTGCGGAGAACAGTTCCTCCGTTTCGGTGGCAGCTGAAAAGACCAATGGTTTTGCTGCCAGCGTCCACACCGAGGATGACCTCCTGCGTATAGCCGGTACTGCCGTAGAGCAGCTGAATGGTAAATGGTGTTCTGTGTCTCACTTTTGCCTTGCCCGCATCCAGAAGATGACGACGGCCTTCGCCGGTGTGCAGGGCATCAGCGGACGCCCGTGCCGATTGAGAACATAGACCTTTTGGCATACGTTGATGCCTCCTTTCTTTGGGGTGCGGCTAAAAATTAGCTCAGCCTTTCGGCTGTCAGGTATCCGTACCCAATGTTATCCCAGGGTTTTCTGTGTATGCAGCACTGCTCCTTACCCTCAGAGCTGTTTAACCACACACCGCAGAGCGGCAGATTCGGATTCACGTCCGCCGGTGCCTATCTATTCCTGGGTAACGTAGTGTTCGAAACACTTAGGGTAGTCAATCAGGCTCGTGGTTCGCACCACAAGCCCCCCGGCTTTAGCCGTGGGGTTACATTGACGTGCGGCCTTTTGCACGTCTCACTCAATAGAGTCTTCCGGCTCTAAGGCTGCTCCGCAATGCACACAACGGTTCGACATGGTAGCGCAGTATCCACAGAGGACATCAGCCGGAGTATCAGCGCAGGTGATATGCCTGCCGCAGACCTGACAAAAGCCGTCTGAGAAAGCGTGGAGAACGATGCGGTTTTTACACTTGCGGCATTCCTGCGGACCGGCAAAGCGCTGGACCCGTCCAACTTGTCCATCCTCCAGCATGACTTTAATACCGCGTGAATGCGTTGGACTGTTGGTGAGAATCCGCTTCACGACGCCGCGTGTGAGTTTACCTGTCGGCTGGTCTGCTTTGAGTACGATATCTACTGGCATACCTTGGTGAATGGATGCCCGTTTGGTACAGGTTGGCTCAGGGAATTTATTTGTCATTTTGAGGGACCCCTCTCACTTTGGCCTTTTCGATTTTTCCAATCACTTCTGTAACCTTCTGTGCAGTTAGAGGGCTGGCGGTGGATTTATCCAGTGCGTCAAGCAGTTCCGGCAGCTCGCCGAGTTTTACGACCGGGATTTCGCTGTTGTCCGCATCCTGCAATTTTACATTTGGGTTGGCAAGGCAGATGATGCCGCATACCGGAACATCCTCACCAACGATTTTCGACAGTAAGGCAGCGTGACGCTTAACTTGGAAAGCTGGGCTTTCCGTTGTGGTGAAATGCCCCGCATTTCGCATATCCCGGTCCCAATAGTTCGTGTCATCGACGCGGATGGTTCCAACGTAGTTTTTTGTCTCAATATGAATGACGCCGGCAGGTCCTACGAGAAGGTGGTCGATTTCCTGTGGCTCTTTCATATAGCCCCACGCGGCGATACGGATACATCCTCCGCTGTACTTGCTCACGCAGTCTGCCGCGATGCTGCGGTATGCGCTGTGCTCTGCAAGCCACCACTTGAGTTTGTAATTTACTTCCCTCTCACCGGCTTCGCCCAGTTCTCGTGCTTTGCGCTCCCGCTCCTCCTGCTCCTGCTCCACACGAGCGGCTTCCGCCGCCGCGCTGGCGATTTGATTGCGGTAGTTCGAGCACACGCTTTCCGCGAGACCAGTCACGCCTTCCAGTATCAGATTAAGCTGACTATTGAGTTGAAAATGTTTGGCCGCTATTTCGCTGCGCAAGTGCAAGATGTTTTTCGATTTTTCGAGAAGCACACACTCACCGAGCGTGAGGTCGGAGTAAGCGTCGCAGAAGGCATCTGGGATATTGAGCCTGCACTTCTCCGTTATCCAGCTTTTTACTTCCGCTCTCTTCTGTGCTCTGACACAGCAATACTCCGGATGCGTCCGCTCCAGCGTGTCGATGTATTGTCGTGCATGGGTGATGATGCCGCTTCGCTCCGCAGCAATCGCTGCTTCCTCGGCCTGCTTCGCCTCCGCTTCCCGGCATCTGGCCTCTTCCTGCCTGCGTTGCCGCTCCTCACGGATATGCTGCGCGGTCTTCCTGCTTACGCCAGGTTTGAACTCGTACATCTTGCCGGTCGCAAACAGGGCTTTCAGCAGGACGGAGACATAATAGGCGCTGTACGGAATCAGCAGGACAATGCCAAGGTAGCAGAACACATAGGAGACGACGCCGAGAGCCTTCCACAACGAGACGACCAGGACGAAGGCCGCAACGTAGGCGGCCAGATAGATAAGGCATTTTGTCCTCTGATTTTTGTCGCGAGTCATGGTCAAGAATTTGCTCTGCTCCACATAATCCGCATACTGTTCGTCCGATACGACTTTCTGCCACTCGTCCGCCATGCTGCGGTTTGCAAAGAAGAAGGTTCGGAGCATTAACAACAAGCCGATAACCGCCGGCAGAATGAAGGCCACAATGCAGACACAGAGGAGTACGAGTACAGCGCTAATCACCTTGAGGATACCGTGACCGAGCAGTTCGGCGAGCCATCCGCACAGCTGGGTCGCCAGAATTCCGCCCATGCCGATGCAGAAGGTCTTAGTGAGTAGTGCGGTTTCCTTTTTCAGAATTGCCTTGACTGTACTGTAGTATGTTTCCGCAGACCTTATCCCCTCGTTGTTCTCCACAATTTCCCGTGCGGCATCCATGTACTTATGAAGCCGGTCAACAAACCAATCTTTGATGGAATCCAACATAAGCAATCACCCCCCAAAAGCTATGTCTTCATTCTACCGTATAACTCGGTTTCTGACAAGCTGACTTTTTGGCTTCGCAGCTTCGCATTCGCTCAGCAGAATTCGGGAACGAGGACACGGACATCTTCCAGATTTTTATTGAACATTTTTGCGACCATTTCGCCTTGGCCGCTGAACAGTACCTTGAAATTGCGTACTTTTGCGTATTTGCCACCCCATGCGTGGGAAAACGGATAGGTATAGCAAATTTCCGATTTTCCTTCGTCTTCCTCAAAACCGTCCCACACCACATTCGTTTCCAGCATAACAACGGGCAGGTTCGTTTCGACTTCCTTGATGACCTCCGGGATACTACCCCACAGAACAATCCACTTATAGAGCATATTGGAGTTCATGGGGCTGTCATCGTTCTCGATAGATGTGCATCCATTACTTCCCCATGTCCACTGTTCGGGTTTGCCTTCAGGTAGCGGAGTGATTTCAGTCTTACGCTCGTACACACCCGTTCTCGCCGGTCACATCGAACTCGGCTTCCCTGACATCGCTTTTGATTCGTACTAAATATTTCTGTTCCATGCTTTATCCTCCTCATGCAGTTAAGAGACTGTCATGTATTTGACATCCTGCTCCATTGCTTCATAGTACGGTATCTGCCATTCTTCGCACAGAATCCCATACTCTCCCTGTGTTTTCCGAGACTGCTTTCAATGTATCGACTCGCCGGGATATCCATAAGGGTTCCCACGGATATCAACAAGCCGTCTTTGGTCTTGAGCGGAAACAGCTTCGCACTCACATCGGTGTTCTTCGTATAGATGCCGCTCTCGACCGCCGCCTCTATAATGTCCCGCTCCTCCGCATCGACGTCGGTCTCTGCCAGCGTCCGCATCTGTGCAACGCCCTTTCTATCCAGCGTCAGCACATAAAGGTGGTCTAAGCCCTTTCCGAGATGCTCTTTTTCTGCTTCCGCCTTTTCAACTTATCGCTGTAAATGTCGGCCAGGTCTTTTTGCGTTCTTTACAATGAGTATTCCGTTGTTTTGCTGAGAGATGGTTCCCGCTCTGTTCGCGTTTCTGAAAAGCCGTTTTTCAGTGTGATTTCCTTGGATACAATGTGCTCGTGCCAATCCATGCCGTTCGCGTTTGCGAGATAGACAATGTAGCTATGAAAACAGCCGATTAAAAAGACCGCTGAGCCTGCACATCATAAGCCCGCGTGCTGCCTGCTTCTTCCGCTCCTCGGACAGCGTTGACAGCTCGACCCGTTTAACTTCATCGGACGAATAGAATATGGGGCCATCTTTCTTTTCCCCTCTGTTCCGAATCGTTATATTTCCGTTAGTTGCTTCCATTATCGTCTTCATCAATGGCGTTCCGTCATCTGCTGCGCAGGTCTCAACTTCGTACTCGGCTTCGCATTCTTCCTCCTCGTAATCGTCCCCCGTCATCGTCCGCACCATCTTCCCCAAGGATGCTCTCGATGTCGTCGAGCCACCAGCGGTCGGATTGCTCGTCGGTGTTCATCTTCTGTTTGGAGGCTAAAACACTCTTCTCCGTTTCCTCCTCGCTCCTGACTATAAACATCATCTTCCCGCTGACGCCAGCTTCCACCGCCATCTGCATTGATACTGTTGACCGAAGAAACCGTTCCGCGTAATTCGTTGAAAAGCGCGTGCCTTTGATTTGTACTCTTTCGGAGTCCTCGACGCTGAGATTGGAAAGCCATTGGATTTTATGTGAGCATTTCTGCTTGAGGTATTCGATGCCGATTGGTGTTATAGTGAGATACGTCAGTTGATGTTTGCGAGATACGCCTTTGATGTTGTATGTCATTCGCCCATCACTGATGGTTCGTTCTTCCAACCCGCGTTCAACAGCACGATAGATGGCATCTTTTTTGAAAAGTTGAGCAAGAGAAGGGATTTCTTGGTCGCATAATTGAACACAAGCAGTTGGTATAGGATGCTTTCATAGCAGGTCAATCGCTCCATCTTTGAGACCTCCTCTCTTTCATTCTTTTTACAAGCTCTTTTTTTACCGAGCCGTTCGGCGGCTGTTATCGACCTCTGCCTATGCGGGAAATAAGCGCCTGATTTCTCTGGCAGTTACCAAGATGGCGGCAGATGGCTTAAAAGTCCAAAAATGATTGCTTTCTCCGCTGACTCCTGAGCATGACGGAAAATTCCGCTGACCGTGCTTCGGAGCCTTTGCAAAATCACGGTTTTTACAGCTTTTTTGTATACAAATAAACCGTTTTTTGCGAATGTCAGTTTTTTGTATGTTTTTCAGCCATTTTTTGCCGGTAAATCAGCAAAATTCTGATGGAAAATTTGAATGATTTCGTGCGGATTTGCGGCCGAAAATTTGTCCGGACAGACGCAAATGTAGGTTCCTCGTGGGACATCATTGAGCGAAAACCCGTCATGTGAAAAGCTGGTTTTTTCTGCGGAGTCATCGCAAAAAGTATGCAGGCAAATGGTGTCTGTGATTGCTTTTGTGTCGAAGTTATCGCAGTCAACAACGATATTTTCCGAGCAAGGAAACACAAAAATATAGTTGATGCTTTGACTTGGGAACGGGGGAATTTCGTTGTCAAGAAGCATCAGACTCTCGTGCAAAGACTGCGCAAAAAGGAGAAGAACCGCTTCAAAGCAGAGGCCTTTTCGATATGTGTAAGTGCGTAGCTTCGGCCCAAATGACCGGCAACATCGGCAACTTTATTAGCAGCTTCCTCCGAGAGGAAAGTGCGGATTCCCTCGATTTCAGCGCCAAATGCAAGATAGTTTTCCCTCTGAACAGCTGCTTGCGAAAGGAGTCCGCCTGCGGTATTCGGCGCGATGATTGCCTGATACAGCGAGTGCGTGTGGACGAGTCCTGAAACGTAGAAGGACTTCACAATTTTCTGCGCGTCAATTTGATTTGCTTCGCGTTCAAGAAAGCCATGGTCGTGCTCCACTTTTTCAGACAGTTTCAACACACTTCCTGCAAGGTTATTCAGCGCATTTGCTTCCTCTGCAACTTCCTCTGCCACGGACTTTGCCTCGTCGATTTGCATGAGCGTCAACACGAATTCTTCATCCGGCAAAGTTGAATTCACCATGAGACATACCTCGGAATATTGTTATTATCCAGCGTACAGAAACAGTCAAATCCACGGTAAAGGCGGCTATTTTCGTCCAGGCATTCTTTCATAATTGCCTCGCCGGTTTCCTTATTATTCACCAGTGCGATGTGCGTAGCCTCCTCCTCAATGGCGCTCCGTTCGCATTTGCTTCGCTTGTAAACAACAGTCTTTGCGATGTCAACGGTGTTGCAGACGGCAATATCATACGGAATATACCGCTCCTCACCGTTCTCGTCCAACGTGCTCGCGATGAAGGAGAACTGCATCGGATGGTCCAGCGAGGTTACATCCAGAATAGCGTCGCATCCGACACGGGCAATCACCCAAAACGCACGGATTTTCGCCTTCACATATTCCGGTCTCAGCCTCGAAGTTTTCAGGCCCATCCGGTGAAAACCAAATCAGTTCGTAGTCCTGTTCGTCGATGTCAAGGACTCGTTGGCTTTGCCAGCGCATTGATAAGAAAATCAACCTGCGCTTGCGTAAGCTGCGAAGAGAAAAGCGATACAACCCGCTTCGACTCAGCACAGTACATGACCCTCATGAGACATTTCAAATTGTCAACAGGAGCTTCATATAACATAGTCAGCACCTCTCTTGTAAATAGTTTTTTCCCCTGAAATCAGCGCCTGAAGGCAGCGCAAGTACGCTTCTGCTCAATTCGGCGCTTCGCAGCGGCTCTTGCTTTGGGGTCAGTCGTTATCAGGTATTCTTCAGTATCCGTCGCCTTAACATTGATGAAAATGTGGTTCTCATTTGCGGTCAGGAGACAGGTTCCACGGTCCATGGTTTTTACACGCTTGAGTTCCTCGTCGGTCAGACCAATCGCATCCGCAATCGCGTTTGCTTCCTCTTTTTCGCTGCGCAAAATCATTTTGATTTTGGCGTTTCCGATGATGGCGGTGCCAATTCCCGCAGAGAAGAAGTCTGCGATATTCTGCGTGGCAGCGACGGCGCTTCCGCCGAAGCCTCGGATAGTACGGAAGATTTCGACCACGAAATTGGCGGCTTCGATAGGTGCATCGGAGCAGACCAAGCGCCAAGTCTCGTCAATGAAAACACACTTGTTGACGTTCCGATTTTCCTTGCATTTATCCCAAACATAATCCAATGCAAGGAACATAGCCACAGGAAGGAAGTCTTTCTGCGCATCGGAAACATCCAGCACTACGAACTTGTTGTTAAGGTTCACATTGGTTTGCGCGTTGAACGAAGATGCAGAACCTGTGGTGTATCGCGTCAGCAAACGGCACAAACGATTTGCTGGTGCGCCCATCTTTTCCAGCTCGGAATATACGTCCGAAAGGATAGGCATTTTGCGGTATTTCTTCTTGTCGTTGGGGTCCAACAGGCTCTTGTTCTTATGGGTAATTCCGAAATTGCCGTAAGTTTTCAGCAGCGCGTCATCCACATACTGCACCTCTTCTGGCGTCATGTCCGGGATAATCAGCTTAAAAGAAAATGAGAAGCTGCTGGATTTTCTGTGCCAAAATCGAGCCGGAAGTGACCAACGCACCATCGTCATCGTAGACGTTGCCCTCTTCCTTCTTGCGTATCTCCATGATATTGATATTCTGTCCGGAACCGGGTTTGATTTCAATGAAACTGCCCCCAACCTTCTCACAAAGCGGCAGGAACTCCTTGCCTTTCAGCGGCGCGATAATGAAGGTTTGAACCCCCTTCTCCCGCATTCTCAATGCCAGAACCTGCGTGGTGAAGGTCTTACCGGAGCCAGAGGAGCCGACAATATTGATGTTGGCATTGATATATTGCTGGCGGTCGAAGAAGTTGACCAGAACCGGTGATTTGAACACATCATCCACGCCCAGCATCACGCCGTCCTTATCGCACAGCTCGGAAGATGTGAACATATAGGTGGACGCAAAATCGGAACACAGAATATTTCTGCGGCTCTTACGGAATAGGTTTTTGTCATACTCACATACGGGAATGGTGGAGCGAAACGCTTCTGCTTGCTGGAAAGTACAAGGTTTAAGAGTCAATTCTCTCTCAATGAAAATGCGCCGGATTTCCTTGAATTTGTAGTCAATTTCTCGCTCGCTTTCACCTGTAATAGTGAGCATTGTAGACATATAGGCAAATTCGTCGCCGGCCGCGAGAGAGCTTTTCAGATAGTATCCTGCGTCCACCGCAGCCTTCACATCATCGTAGTCGCTACTGGTGGTTTCTGTGTTGCGGAAGCGCATTGCATTGAACCGCAGGCCATGATGCAGTGCAGTTTGAATCTTCTCCGGTGAAATCTTCTGAAGCCAAACATCCACATCAATCCCCTCCCCCAGTCCTGCCAGCAGCTGCATCCAGCCGCCAAGAACGCGCACAGGATAGGCATTGCTCGGAAGATAGCAGCACATATAGTAGATGCCATCCACGATGATATATCGGGGACTTGACTCCGTATCAATGCAGTACGGAGCAAGCATCATTGACAGGAAGATGCGCCGCACTATCTCGCGTGAAGTCGATGTTTGCCGCCGTATATCGGGCAACAACATCCGCCATTCTCTCGTCAAACGGGTGGTTCGCGCTCTGTGCTCTGGACATGATATCGTAAAGCGTGGAAAGCACATAGACGTCATCGTGAGGCCTTGAAATCATAATGTTGCCGCAGGCCCGAAGGTTGCTTCTGATGGCGTCCTCCTGTCTCGTAATGGTGCTTCTGATTTCATTCCATGATGGTGAACGATGTGCGAATCCCTCTTCTTCCTCGTACTGGAATGCGAGAAAGAAGCGACGGATACGCCTTGCGATGTGCCAAATTCTGACATCATGTCGATTTGCTCCCGCATCAGTTCACGGGTTCCTTCATTCTTTTCATGGCGCACACTTTCCACCATGCCGGAAATATAGTGTTCGACATTTGCGCGATTGGACAGAACTTTGATTTGGACAACGCTTGAAACGAGCGGATTGCGGCCGCATATTGTGCCGTAATCATGTTCTTATCCTCGTTCGACCGTAAGCCGTAGTTAATGGGAGAGAACTCCATCAACTTCACAAATTTCCCGTCTTTCGTGACGATGATGCCGTCACGAACATCGCTTATGGGCGAGAAAGATTGGCAGCTTATCACCTGTTTCAGTTTTCTGGACATTAAAACAAATCCTCCTCGTCAAGTTCTTCATCTTCCCCATCCGCGTCGCCTTCGGCGTCAGAATTATCCTCTGCCGCAGACTCCAGCTGCGTTTCACACGCAGGGGGATTATCGTCAGGTTCCTCGGCGTCAGGCATCTCGTTAGTGTCATCGTTACTCAATTCCACATCGTCGGCCCCGCCCAAATCCGGCAACGGCAGGCCAGATTCCTCAACGGTGCTGCTGTCGATATCCTCCGTAAATCCGTCCAGTTCCAACGAGGTATCGTCATCCTCTTCCAGGACTTCCACTTCAACGAAGGATTGGTTGCGCTTTGTTTTATGGAGATTGCCGGCGCTGCCGCTCGGCGTTTCATCGCCATCGTCATCTTCATCAATGTAGTTGCCCCCTCAAGTGAACTGTCAGGTGCAAACTCGAACGTTTTGCCTTCGACCATCTCCTGACTCGCCCGTTCAGCGGCCTTCTTTTCCTTTCTGGCATCCAGAAAATCCCTGAGTTTGTCGCCCATGCCATCTTCCGACATCATGAGCTTAATGGGGGCTTCCTTCAACGCTCGTGCTTCGTTGTTGAACAACATCAGCCCCCGTTTTCTTCGCCATGAAAAGAAAATCTTGATAAAGGTGGACAGCGGGTCGCCGTTCACGCCAAACAGGCCAAGCAGACCAAGTGGTGCGGAAAAAAAATATGACCAGGGATATTTTTGTGGTGATAGGAACTGAAATGACATTCCAAAAAGAAAATTGCCAATACCCCCGAAATCAATCCTCCTTCCACTACATTGCGTGTCTTTAACTGCCCTTGAAATAGTCTGGATTCTCCCATAAAATTTTCTGGAATAATGAACTGTTTCAAGTCCTCGTTACGCTTATCGCTCACGAGAATGCAAGCCTCCTTTCAAAAAAACGTTTCAAAGAAAAGCGCGGCTCCGACTCCGAGTGGAGGGGAGCCGCACCGAAACGGTCATCAGGCGTTGGGGAAATTCATGGGGCCTTGGGTGCCGATGCACCGGCACAGAATCATCCCGTTGTCCAAATAATTAAGAACCTTCAGCCGGACGGTCGAACCACGCGGAGGCTCGCTCCCAAGGAATTTCGCAGGCATATTGTTCACGAGTACGGGTAAATCGTACATCTTGATATACGCCAACACATTGATATTCCCAGGCTGTTTCTTACTCGCAGCCACGGAAGATACGATGCCAAACACGATGGAGCCGATTGGAAGAGCGCTGCGCATTTGCTTCGCACGCTCCAACTCAGGCTGCTTACAGTTCACCTCGACGATGTGGTGGCCGTCTTTCTCTTTGATGATTTGCTCTACCTGAACCATAATTTCCTGCCCCACCTTGTATTTGGTTCTCGCGTCAACAAGGTACTCGAAAGTCAGGGCGTGGAGCGGCACCCGCGTATCGACTCCGCCAACCACAACGGCAATGCTGTCGCGTGCCACAGAGGTAATCTGAGCACGAACAAAATCGCCTTCCTGAATGCGCGGGCCATCACCGTCAGGTCGGTCTCCGTAATTTGTCTCCTCAATAATGTCGAGCGCAGCCTTACGGGACGCGACAATGACATAAGCCGGAACTCCGGCTTCAGCATCGGTGCTTTCATCGACCTGGATAGTCGTAATCACCATCGGCACATTCAGGGAATACAGCTTTGCCGCCATCGTAGCGCAAAGCGGTTGACGTACTCTTCACGACCGGCCTTAGTTTCCATATTTACCGTCGCCATATCAATGGGATTCTTCTGGTAGAACTCGTCAAAGGGAATGGAAACCTTGTAGCGGCCCCTCTACGAGCGCGATAATCATGACACAGGGAACTTCCGAATCCACATCGTTTCGCTGCTCGATATGAGAGACGAGACCATTTACGATGCTGTGGTTTTTAGCTGCGACTGTCAATGAAGAAAGTCCGATAAGAAACTCCTGATAGGCACGGACAGACTCACTTCTTTCCGCTCTCCGCCGTCTTGCCTCCCTCAGTACATCAGCACGGGTAGGCTTCCCTTTGGGAGCGGTTTCCTCCGCGCCGGACTGCTCAGGTTCGTTTCCATCAAGCCCCTCAAAGAGCGCCTGCATCTCTGCGTCCTCTTCATTGGGGGGCCTGCGTTTCAACGCTCTCTGCGGTGGAGGATTGGACGTTGCTCTGTTCCTCAGTGGGAGCCTGCACTTCAGCGTTTTTCCTCGATTGAAGCAGTTGCTCCATCTTTTTTGACCATTGCTATTGCCTCCTTTGCGTAATTTGGGGCATCTTAATGCCCTACACTTTTATTATTACAACCTTTAGTTCAAAAGTCAATTTTTTTTTCGCAGATTTTCAAAAGCAAAAGGCCTATGAACGGAATCCCGCTCATAGGCCTTCTACTTGCTTTTCAATGATTACCCGATGATAGTGAGTACATAGGACGATTCGATGTCCGTTCTCGGAATCAATCCGACAATGGAACTGCGGCTGTCAAGGCTGTTGTTTCGATTATCCCCCAGCACAAAGTAATAGCCATCCTCCACGGTGAGAGGAAACGATATACCATCGTCATATTCGATGTTGGTCGGGGTATTCGTGTACGGTTCACTCAGCGCGATTCCGTTTCGATAGACCACCCCCTGTTCGAAATCAATGTCGATGGTATCACCGGGGCAACCAATAATACGCTTAACGATATTTTCATCCAGACCGCTCGAATTGCAAACAACAATGCTCTCAAATTCCAGATTCGGCTTAATGTGATTTGTCAGAATCACACTATTGTCCGCAAGCGTCGGCACCATAGAAGGGCCGGACACCACAACAACATTGAACAGGATTCGGAACAAAAGGAGAGCGATAATAAGCCCCTCCAGGGAACCCTTGAGCACTTCACGGCTCCATACAGTGCGGTTGGTGAGATTTCGTTCTTTCATTGGAATCACCTCTTCTCTATGTCTATATTATACCACACTTTATCTTATTTGTAAAGTAACGAATGAGGTGACATTACATACAACGGCGCAAGCAAAAAGGCACGCCAACGAAATGCTGGCGTGCCTGTGGCCTGTGCTGATATTACCGCATCCCCGGCAGCTTCCCCGACATTCTCGGTTTCCCTGTAGTCGGCGTAGAACTGAAGCTGCGCTTCGGCAGTGCTGGGCGCTTCCCACCCTGCGCTACCTCTTTCGCTTCGGCAGGCGTGGGGGCTTCCTTCGGCTTGCTTGTGACTTCCTGTTGCGGTTCTGTTTCGTCCTCGGTGCTTTCCAAGTCGATATCTGCGTTCGGCTTTGCGTCAACGGACAGTACCGGCTCCTGTTGCGCAGGTGGTACTGAAGGTTCGACTGCCTGCTCCTCGTCTGTCTCGTCTACCTCGATGTATTCATCACCGCAGTCCTCGACCTCTATCACATCGTCATCGGAGCCTTTCTTATTTATCTCCTTGACGTATGCAATAACGGCATCCTTGCTCTCTTCCCAAATGCTTTGTACTGGTATCGAGTTGCACATCCCTGTGTACGAACGGTCTACCTCGTTGATGTGCGGATGCGTGATATTGAAAGCGTCCAGAATATTTTGCTGCCGCTGATAAAATAGCTCTCGCCCCTCTTTGTCGGTGATGGGTGGGATTTCACGGAAATCAAAATTGCTGAGTTTCTTGGCGTCCGTATGGAGCGTGTGGGGGTATTTTTTCGCAAGTATAGGGTTATGCCCCCTGAAAGATAATGATGCTGTCGTTCTTCCCCATCTTAAATGCTTCATCCAGCCCCACCAGCGCACGCTTACCTTCACCAGATGACCAGTTGTGAAGGAACTCGTTGTTTTTTCAGCAGCGTTTCCATCGCCTTATGCTGGTTGGTCCGGACGTTTACGGTCGTATCACCGATACGAGAGGACACCATTTTCGCGGTAAATTCGTCGTTGATACCAAGGCTCACTAATGTCGAGCAGTTACTCAGGAGGGTTGCCCAGGTTGTCTGGTAGTTGTTCTGAAGCTGGGTGATGTCTTGAAATATCATGCAGACATTCATGGCACGCTTTCGAATCGTCGCCATTTTTCGGTCAAAATCCGGAATCGTACCGATGGACGGAAACTCGTCCAGCAGGAAATCAACAGGGACATCGAGCATACGGTCCTTGCCGTTATTATCCGCGTCGTTGATAAGGGTAATGAACAGCATGGAGAAGAACAGGGACACGATGAATTTGTAGGTGTCATGGCTGTCAGGGAAAATGCAGAAATAAGCGCAAGGCTGCTTTCCGGGAAGAGACATATCAATGCAGGGGGTGGAGAGCAGCGTCCGCACTTTTGCGTCATCCATAACCCCGATATCTGCCGCAAGGTTCACAATGAGGTTGCCGCGAAGATTCGGTGAGGACTGCTTGAAGGTCATGTACGGCCCGACGCAGGGCTGTTCCTCCGGCGTAAGGCTGTCCGGGTCAAACATCATATCCAGATATGCCTCTCCCCTGGGTTCTTGAGCATCTGATGGACAGAGTTGATATTTTTCTTCTCAGGCGGGTAGTCATGTCCAAGCGCAACGCGCAGAAGGAGCGCCTTCAGAAGAGATTTCGGTCCGCTCTCGTAAATGCCGGCACTCCCTCCGGCGATGGAAATGATAACATTTTGCAAAAATCTCTGCATTTTCGCCAATACGTTCTGGGTCTGCCAAAAGCGAGTCCATGCAATTCCAGCCGTCGCTCTTGCTGATATTGTGCAGGTCGAAGCGTCGCACGACATATCCGTTGTCCATGAAGTACCTTGCCATATCTGCGTAAAGGCCGCCGTCCGGGTCTGTGAATATCAGGGACTCCCGGCGCTTTACCGCCTGGAAAGCGTAGTTCTTTGTAAAAGGTATAGGTCTTGCCGCAGCCTGACGCGCCGATGACGGCAATGTGCCGGTTCGCACGGTTCATCTTATCCTCTCGGAATACAATGGGGTAGCGGCCTGTCTCGTCCAGTTGTCCAAGGATAGTGCCAACTGCCTGCGGCTCATGCTGGATGATAGCGACATCCTCGTATTCTTTCGGGGTCCTCAAAGTGCGCTTCTCCGTATGTCTTGCGGCCAATCGCCATGGAAAACAAGCGACCCATCTTATCGACACCCGCTTCCTCGGAAGCGGAGTATGCCATCAGGATGGAAATGGCAATACCGATGAAAAGAAAACAGCCAAGGAACATTTTCCACGGAAAGCCGTACTCACCGAAGAGGCGAATCAAACGGAACGGGTTGAGCGTGGACTTCACTACGGAAATGCTGAGAACAATCCCCGTCATGTAAATAGACAATATGAGGACTACCAGCAATGCGATTTTCAGTCTGCGAATCAGATTCTGCTGTTGTTGAGTCATGGTCACTTACCTCCTCACCGTCCGCCGTAAGCGGGCCAGTATGTATTTTGCGCGAGATTGCCTCGCTCCACAGAATCTCCGACACCATCACGCGGGCGCTCAAATTTCAGGCACCAAAGGCGTCCGGCCTCATACGCGCCATCTGATGTATTAGGCAGGTCCTTGATGGCATTCCACGCTGTACGCTCCGAAGATTCGATTTCGGTCTTGAAGAACCAGAGTTGTCCGTCTATAGAGTCCTCAGCAAAACCATTTTCCTGCAAAAAGCTCAGTAGTGATGTCTTTCTGCTATAGGACCACTGGCATAAACCATAACCTTCTCCCAGTCCATCTCCGTATGCGTTTTTATCCTCATGTCTTGCCGGGTTAAAACCAGATTCATTTTGGATATTTGCCATAACCCCGCAGGCGGCAGCATTGTTCAGGCCAAGTTCTTCTGTCAGGAAGGAGAACACCTTCTCCCTTGTTGGTGCCGCCCTGGATTTCCGAAAATGCTGTTTCAGGATATTCTACATGAACGATATAGCCGTTCTTCGCGGCTTTGTATGTGGTCGATGCTGTATAGTGGTTTTTTGCAACGCCGCCGCCTGGGATTTGCCCGCCGCCAGTTGTGTTGCCCTCGACCGTGTACCATCCGGTTTCATCCACCTCAACAATGATGCCGATGTGATTAAAAGGCTTAGCCAACCTTAGATTACCAGTCTCTGAAAAAAACATAAGGTCGCCCGGAACCGGTGTATAAGAACCACCGAACGGTGTTGTGCTTCGAACAGGATAGTATGCGTAGCCGTATCTGCCCGTGAGTTTCTTAAACATACTTGAACAACTGGCATCCTTTTGGAATTGTATTTTCCCAAAAGGTCAGATTCATTTGCGCACCAAGAGACGAACGCCGCGCACCACTGTCCGGAACGGTGGCTGCCATAGTACCAGTCATTGTATTTGACAAAATTCGAGTTCGGCGGGATTTCAATGGAATCATCCAAGCCAAGTTGGCTGAGCGCGACTTCAACGATATTGCTGCCATTTCCGCCTTCTACAGTCGAAACACCAAGGTATTGTTTTGTGGTCAGAATGTTATTCCGATACCACTCTTCCTGATACCCTGCTTGCCGCTCATATTCGTTTCCGGTGTCGTCATCCGTCCAGTTCTTCTCAAGATGCTTATTATAGTCCCAGCCGAAGGAGGTTTCATACGATTCCTGGACTTCATCCCAGTGCTCACCAAATGCGCCGCTTACGCTCTTGCCGTCAATGGCAAATACGGTAGCTGTCATGCAGGATACCGAGAGAATACCGCACAGCAGTGAGGAAAGCATCTTTTTCCAGATATGGGTAGTCATGCAGAGCCTCCTTTCCTCGCGTTATGCTGCGGGTTCTTCTTCAAGTTCATCTTCGGGTTCCTGAGCAGTATCGTCTTCCGACTGTGAAACTCCAATGCCACTCAAATCTCCACCCAAAAGCCCATGATATCTGTTGCCAATTCGTCTATGGAACGCATGGAGATAGTTACTGAAAAATAAGCAGAATAATGTGTAATACCGTCATCATCAACATACGATGTTAAATTGATGGCGGAAGAGTCAGAAAAATCAGGGGACGTTACAACAAACAGCAGGTCTGCTGCCGGAGCCATGTGGTTCTCATATTCCTCACGAATATCCCTTGCATAGTCTTCATTGCTGCTCAAAGTCCCCGCCTGTGCAAGCTCCATGCTCTTTTCCGTAATATCCTGTTTCATCTGCTCTTCCAGATACTGCGGCATAAAAGTGCCGCACCAGGTCTTGGCGTAGCCATTGACACCGCTTGCGCCTCCAATATTGAAAGAGACGCCGTTTCCGGCAAAGGTCTTATAGTAGCCAAGCCATTTCATGAAATCTGACAACTTCTGATTATCCAGAGAGCCGGCTTTCATCACGGTGTAGGCGGAGAGCAGCTTAATGGCATCACTCTTGGTGGTCGGCGATTTCACTACGCAGACAGTTGCCCCGTCCCAAACACCGCTTCCGGCATACATCTGAGCGAGCTTTGTGTTGATGCTTGGCTCTGCATTATGTATCGCCGTCTCAATTTGGTCGGCCCGTTTGTCCAGCTTTTTCTGCGCAGCAGAAACCTTTTCATCAAGAGTTGTTTTTCGTTTGCTTCGTTCATTGTGACGTACAATTCATATCCGTCTTCCGTCAGAATGTCTGATTCATCGTCAACGGCATCATCTTTTGTGAACCAAGATTGTAAAGCCATTCCAGATACTGCGGAACCAACCGGAAACAGCGTCTCCGATACGGGACAGCCCTTCTCCAGACAATCTTACGCCTGCCTTTAGCGTTGCCTCGACTCCGGCCACAAAGGTGCTTTTGTCAGAGCCGTAGACATCAGATTCCCACTGCTCTTCAATATCCGAAAAATAAGTTGATACACCCTCGTAAATGGAGATAGGCAACGCATACAGGAACATGGTCGTAATCAGCACGAAAGATATGACAGGTATCAACAAGATAAGGAGAATTTTTTTTGAGCGTTTCCGGGTCCTTTACTACTTCTGCTGCCGCTCCTGCCACATCGCCGGCCGCAGCGTGTGCAGCGGCTTTACCTAATGTTTTGGCGGTTCTCGCGGCATCCGCACCCATTTTTACCGCTCCTTGTATATCCCGTTCTACGGAATCGGAGACTTTTTCGTTTCTGTCATCCATAAAATCACTCCTTTCCGTGTTGTAATGAGCCTAATGATTGTGTCCTATACCGCCACCCGCCGCCCGGTGAAAATGCTGGACGGCGGGTGGGTTTGTGGTGTTACTTTCGCTTATCGCGCAAGGGACCTACGCGAGGAGGCTTCTTGCCCTTGCTCTGTTCCTCCGGCTTGGGGCCTCCTCCGCCATTGCGGGAGCCGTCATCCCGCTGCCTGCCTTCGCTGCGCGGGGCAGATTCCGGAGAAGAAGGTGTCTGCGGCGTACCGGAAGCCGGCGTACCGGACGACTGGTCGTTGATGACTTCGATACGCTGTGTAGGCGTATAGCTGGGAGGCTGATTGATGATGGTGTTTTTGTGTGACGGTCCGAGGTTCACCGCCGCTTCCGCCCGAAGCAGCACCCGCATCTCTGGCGGGAGGTTCGTAAGTGGGCTTCTCCACCGCCGGAGGGAGTCTCGTAAGTACGACGCTCACCGCCTGCGGCACCACCTGCGTTTCGGAACGACGCTCATAAGTGTGCGTCTCTCCACCGCCGGAAGGAGTCTCGTGAGTACGGAAACTTTCTGTTCCTCTGCCGGTATTCGGCAGAGAATCGTCCGTATGAGGCTCATACCGCGTACTTTGCAGCAATATTCTGTGCGACAGGTCTGCCCTGCTCAAATCTGGGGTTCTCGATATCCTGAAGTCCGCCGCCTTCCTGAACAGCGCGAGACCAATCTTCGACGCTGCCCTGAGTCTGGTCCACATCCATTGCTCTCGCATAGAAAATCTCACCGTTCTTCGAGGGAATCTGCTGCATCTGAGCCTGCTGGATAGAGGACATCTGCTTATAGGCAGTCTCGTCCATGATTTCCAGACGCTTGAACTTCGGGACTTCCGTTCCGTCCTCATAGGTGCGGCCGGAACTGCCGGGAACGGCGCAGAGACCGCTGACCACTCGGCCGCCGCCCCACTGATTCCCTGCTTCATCAGTGTATAGGGGCTGTGTCTCTGCACGGATATTGCTGAGGCGACTGGCCGCCGCCGTGCCGGACTGGTCGCCTACGCGGAGAGATTTTCTCCGAAAGTATTGGAGAGTGCTGCCTGCGCAAGCGTATCGTTGCCAGAAATATTCTTTCTGTCGTTGAAAAGGACTTCCTGCGCGACAACAGGAGAGCCATGCGCGAGCGTATTCGCAAGCGTGCTCTGATACGCATTGGTCGAGTCTTCCTGCTGCGCCTTCATATTTTCCAGATTTTCCGGAGATAGGCTGGCGGGATTGACGTCATGGAACTCCGTGTCCGGAGCAAAATCAGTCAATTTGGTCTTATCAAAGTTATCCTGAATATGCGCGGCCACAGCGCTGTCCGGGCCAACCAGCATTCCGTCCTTGTCATCCCCAAACGGAAACGAGGTCATCAGGCCAGCATTTTTGGCTTCCGGAGACAGTTCGAAATTGGCTTTGTTGTCGCCGTCAGGTCCAATCAAGGCACAACCTGCACCGTTTGTCTCCAAATTCATGCGGGGCAAACTGCTGTGCAGACATACCCATCTTCTTGGCATTGTCCTGGAAATCCTGTTGACCTGTACGGCCTCCACCGTTCTCTCCGACGGGTCCGCTCTGCCGCTGGACCTTCTCCTGCCATGCGGCGGCACTTTCCTGAGAGCGTTTTGCCGTTGCCACAGCGTTTGCATTGCGGGGGGTGAACTGGTTCATGCCCCAGTCTCCAGCAGGAGTTTTCGCGTAATCCCTGGCCGCCTTTCTCGCGGCACGGCTGTCCGCCGGACTATTCCCCTGAGCGAATGCGTCATTGTACGCTCGCTTCCCACGAAAGAGATTGCCGAACGTGCTGTTGTTGCCGGAAAGAGCGTCTCCTTTGGATGCCTTCTGAGCTGCACCGCCAAATGCGTGCTTGAGTGCATAGCCGACTGCCATAGCGTTTCCAAGAATGCCTTCTCCGGTCGTCGGAACACCGATGCCGAGTTGCTGCATATAGGAATCCACCCGCTGTGCGATTTTGCACATGGTCAGGCACATAATCAGCTTTGCAATAACGGAGTTTCCTCCGCTCGTTGAACTGAGTGCGGAAATAGACAGTTTGGTAAAGAGTACGGAGAGCGACATCAGGGCGCATTCACCGCAGAACATTCCTACCCATCGTTGAAATACAGTAGCCGTCGCGGCAGAGGACAGGAACGGGTAAATGAGAGGCGATGTATAAACAAGAACGCCGACCATCAGGTATCGCTCAACACACTCCAGCAACAGCTTGATAAGGTTCCATGCAATCGCAATGATTAGAACGAGTGAGACAAGCAGCCCAGCAGCTCCGACACCTACGGCAACGGACAAGTCTGTTAAGAGACTGTCGGGTATGCCAAAATGATGGGTGATAGCGTCAGACCCAATAAAGATGTCGTATGGGACTTTCGCGATTCCCACAACTGCGGAAAGAAGATAGCCGCCGAGATAAATGAGAACCGTGGCGAGTGCGGCTCGAACAAGGATTTGCGTAGGAGTATCCTGCGCTTTGGACAGGCTGCCAAGGAATACTTTGAACAAATTGACAGCCGCAATGGCAAGAACCAATCCCAGCCCGCAGGCTTGTAGAATTGCATAGGCTGTACCGAAATATGGAAAATTCTGATAAAGGTCTCCCCAGGGTAAAATTCAGGAGACCCCCCATCGGTTTCCATTTCCGAAGAAGAAATTGACAAACAACTGCAATCCTTCTCCGACCGCACTGAGCAGCCAGGAAAATATAGTTTCGAGCATGAGCTATTTCACCTCCACTTCCGCTGCCGTCACCAAGTAAAATCTGGATGTGCGGGGTCCCATTTGACCCCGTTCAACGAGTTGTATGCTGCTGAAATGACCAGCGGCAATAAGTACAACGCCATGAGCGCAATCAGGGACATCTTTATCATGGAGAAGCCCCTTTCCGCATCTTTCTCAGACCCAAAAAAAGCAATAAGGCCCCCGACAGTAATCGTGACAAGTGCGAATGGGGCTGCCATGCTGAGAATAAATTTGTAGGTTGCGCTGATGCGGTCCCGATACTCCCGCATAGACGAATCAGATACATTCGTACCAAACTCTACATCCGGGGACCACGGGTCTGCCGCAAACACAGGCGCAGAAAGCGTCAGGCTGACCGACACGATGCAGAGAGCTACTAAAATGGGAATCAAAAATCTATGAATTCGTTCATCCATAAAAAATAGGGCAAGGATACCCCCTGCCCTACAAAGCCGGCGGAAGAACTGCCCGTCCTCCTTTCCGAAAATAGAAAACAAAAGAGGGCTTGCGGAATCCGGTGTGGGCCGGACTCCTGACAAGCTCTCTCTATATTGACAACCACAAAGCAAACGCAGTGGATGACCTACTCAACAGCCTGAGCTATCAACCAAAGATTTGGTTCGTGGAGTTGTCAGCAATATTGCCAATCGCGCCGGTAACGGTCGTAACGAACAGCGGAGCAAGGAAGATGACGCCAACAACAAACAGAATCTTGATGATGTTGTCCTTGCACTTTTCCATACCCTTTTCCGTACCGAGCAGAGCCTTCACAACATTGAAGCCAATGCCGACCAGAGCCAGAGGCGCGGTAATCGCTTGCAGCATATCCCAGATGCCCTTCAGAATGGTCTTGCCGGCCGACGTGATTTGCTGGAAGCCCTGCGCGGTTTCAGTATTCGCCGCAAAAGCGGTGACGGTAAACATAGCAGCCGTCAGGCACACGACCGTTGCTAAAGAAACGATGCGGGCGCGGACGCGCTGTCTCTCTTGAATTTGTTCGAGATTGCTATTCATCATAGAAAAAAATCGCTCCTGTCTCGCGCCCAGAATATTTTTCGCTCAAAGTCAAATCCCTCACCCACATGGGGAATCCAGCTCCGGGCCAGAGGTGCTTGACGCGGCGCTCCTCTTAGTCTAACTTTCCCATCCTTTCTCAAAAAGTCAAAATTCAGGCCTCCTCCTTATACCACACATGGGCAACACTTTAAGAAGGTCGTGAGCGCAAAAAAGAGCCTCTGCGTTAAGCAGAGGCCCCTTCACCGCCTGTGGCGGTTCTGATAGACAACAGATAGTCGTCAATTCCCTTGGTCTTATCAGACCAGTAGTGTTTCTCTTCCAGCCCATCTGCGTTTTTGACGCGGCTGTGCCGGATATTTCGCTTTGCAAGCTCCCTGAGAAACATTTGCGAGGTCTGTGAGAACACGTTGAAGGTGGTCGGAACGAAAATGCCATGCTCACAACAGATGGCATTCAGTTCGCTGAGTTTCTGTTGTGCATATTCCGCATCCCAGCATTTCTCTGCGAGTTTGATGCCGTATCCTGCGGCAATGGCTCGAACACGCTTTCCCGCCTTTGCGACATTGACATTTGTGACCTTATCCATGTCAAATACATTGAATCCCGTTTCAACCCCTTTGCCTTTCAGCCATGCGAAAATTGCTGGCAAGGTTTTGGTATTGGACGTTCCGTGCAGCGCAATGAAAAACATCTTTCGATTGCCCTTCAATTCAACTGCCGCATCCGCCTTGAGAGGGCCTTCCGTAATGCAGACAGCGGTTTCCGGGTCATCCAGGCTATCGTTCCCAAGTGGGAAATGCGCCTGACTGATATCCGTGGTAACGCCGTCTGGCAGGCTCTTCGCGGAGATGGTCATGTATCGAAGAAACTCCTTGTTTGTTCTGCCGGTACGCTTGCAGTAATCGTTCCAGTCGGACGGTTTATCCCGCCGCACTTGCAGGGCAACGATTTGTCCTACTGCATTTCGTGTTGGAATCAGCATCCCCGGTTCAAGGTTGAAGCACCACACGCCGTCTATACGGAAAAAACCGGGTACGCCTCGCAGCTCGCATCCGCATTTGGCAAGGATGGAGGCCGCAATGAGACCTGCGATAAGCCGTTCTGGGGTACGGCGCTTGAGGATATTGTCCTTGCGAATAGACGGAATCAGCTTCTGATACTGCTCCTTCGCTTTCCGGTAACGGTTGACCCACGGAAAATCGGCCGAAATGCTTCGATACCCGTTTCGCTCAATCGCTTCATCGGAAAAGCCGCGCCTGTGCAGGTTCTCACGGTGCAGGTCGGAAAGCTGAAAAGAACTTGATGTCCAAGAGCTTCCGATACGCCTTATCCACCACCTCGTCGCTGGCGCGGTGGATTTCCACGACCTCCGGGAGTTGTGCTTTCTGTACGCGGCTGCGAACTGGGGCTTCGATGTGCAGGTCGTCGCAGAGCTTTCGGTACATTTCCCTGCTGTTCTGTCCCTTGACACAGCGAACGCCATGTGCAACGCGGGCATACAGGTCCAACGCACCTTGCCCCTTCTCACCCCCGGAGCATTTCACACACGAATACGCATTCTTCACGGTATTGATATTCATGTGATATTTGGTGTCATTGCAAAACGGACAACGAACGTTGAAAGACGTCCCATTAAAATCCGATTGCGGAGACACCTTTAAGCCAAGCAGTTTGACAACCTCTCGGATGTCAATGCTGAATTTATCGTAGCCCATCCGAGCAGGCTCCTTTCTTCATTTTTGCGCGGCGGGGGTAGAAACCCCCGCCGTTGTGTGTTTGATACGCTCAACCGGCTTTGCTCTGCGTAATGACCTGTGCAGCCTCATGCAGCTGCGGGTAAGTATCCCTGCGGGAGAAGCGGTCGCTTGCGTAGAACTCCACCAGACTGCGGTCAATCGTCATCAGCTCACCAAGCGTCTTCTTGGCGTAGTTGCCGAACGGAACGATGACCTGTCTCGCTGCGTCAAGAGACATCTGCATATTCGCAGCCGCCTTTGCCGGAGCCTGTGTGGGCTGCGTGACAGGGGTGCTGGCCGCCGGACTGGTCGCCGGAATCATGGGGTTATTCTTGGAGGACGGAATCAGGGGATTCGTCTCCACGAAAGCAACGCCTTCATCGGGAGACGGAATGGAATCCGGGTCATTGGCAATGCCGGTGCTGATTTTGTACGTCTTCATCAAAGCGTACTTATCGGCGTAGGTCATAGCCTTACCGGGAGCCTTATCTCCGGAATCCATACCCGTGCCGAAGCTGACGGTCTCCAGACAGTCTGTCGGCTCGTCAACGTTGACGAAACGGTAGACCTCAGTTACCGTCGCCATAACCAAACGGACCAAACGCTGCTCACCGTTCCACATATACGGCTTCTCGACGATTTTCTGGTCGAGGGTACGGCTGACCGCGTAAGAAAAAGACGCCGTGCTTCTCTTCCAGCGGCTTGACTGCCGCAAGAATCGTAGCCTCGGAGGTTGCGCTGTACGCCTTATCCCCCTCACCAACGGTCAGGTCCTTGGCAATAGCGCCCAGTTCTGCGGTGATTGCCGCCACGCGCTGAAAAATGTTCTTACTGCTCATATTCAATTAAACTCCTTCCTTCTGCCGCGCCAGATACTCCTGACGTTCGGCCTCCTTTTTGTTCTCTCCTTCGATGATGACGGGGATGCACATGGCATTCTCCCACGTTTCGATGAAGCGTGTTACGCGATACATCATGCGGTACATATCGCGGTCAGAAACCTGGATAAATACCTCCACCTTGTTTCGCATGGATTTTCCGTCGAATGTCGTGGCTTCCCGGTCGCCTGCTCAATCACCTTGGCCTCGCCGTTGGTGATTTTCAGGGACCCAAGGATACATTGCAAGGTCTCCGTCCTGACGAACGCTGTCATGCGTGACTGTCAGCATAGACACCGGCGCAAAATCCGTCCGTGCCTTTTCTTGTAGGTATTGACCTTGGACATGGCATACTGGTAGTCCATTCGGTTCGGAAATTTGAGCGCAGTCCCAACGTCCGCATCCGCGATAGCAGTGCGGGCTTCTTTCAGAACTGTGCCGGCTGCCATGAGGATATCTTTCTTTTCTGCTCCCTTTAACGGCCTTGGCCACAATGCTTACGCTCTTGCTCAGAAGACTGCCATAAGCCTTTGCAACGCTGGCAGTGCGATGAATCGACTTCATCAGACCATTGACAGCATTGGGGGCCAAAACAGTCTCCCAGGGCTTCTGCGCATCCTTCGCGACACGTCCAATCAGCGGAACAGCCATCGTACCGACATTGCAGCGGCAAACGGTGAGCCATTCGTCGAACATGGTCGGGTCAATATTCACGGAACAGGTGACACTTTTATCGCCCGTTCCCTTCGTGAAATCACAGATGACCATTTCGATGACAGAGGGAAAGGTCTTTCCCCCATTTTTCTTGCCGCCAGACTGGTGCATCATCGCATACTCGTCAGGCAGCGACCGGCTCAGCTTGTCGCGAAAGTCAACGACTTTATCTTTGCCGTTACACTTGGTAATCACATTTGTTACCATTTTTTCTGATTCTCCTTACTTGTTATTTTTTGATTTATATAAAAGCCTGCGCCCGTTGGGTGCAGACTGAACTTTCATTATGTTTGTGATACTTCCTTTGTATGGTCTCAGCATACCGACCTTTTTCTCGCTTACAGAATTGCGCTGTGCAGAATACAGGTTCTTAGGAATAGAAGTACCTAAGAACCAAAGAAGAAAAAAGAAATCGGGCCAGAAGGCCCGGATTATCTCAAATATTGCGCAGAATCCTCTTCTTCACCATCCCTGTGAGCATCTTCCGGAAATTTGCTCAGGTCGGTGATGTAGCACATGCAACTGAACGAAGTACAACA
>VOFK01003613.1_pt1 | contig 58151 bp, 86 predicted proteins | sample 5384121 | NCBI WGS metagenome assembly VOFK01 (sample SAMN12384730, study PRJNA508395) | human gut metagenome | isolation source: healthy gut J | host: Homo sapiens | reverse complement strand
GGCTGAAGAACTGACGCCACTGCGACGATACAAAAATCACCTCGACGTACCTCCAGACCGCTCTTCCTTTCCTCACTTTCCGCGATCCATCTTCGACACACCAGCCCATCTACCACTTTCTCCACCAGCTATCCATTCCCCACCCTCCCAACGCCTCATGGCACGAAACCGGAAATATTACCTTCACCCTCCCCCATCCCAGAAACGGCAAAAATCCAAATGTATATAATTATATAGGTCATAACAGTGCACTTATCATTGAAAAAGCAATGGAAGTAGAAATGAGGGCCGAACTTTATGAATTTCTACTGAAAATAAATACTGCCACGGCATCATGTTCAAAAAAATCAATGGAAACTTTTTGTCGAACATTATAATATGGTAGGGTTAGTGGAAGAAGAAAGTTTGATGAGGGCGTTTCAGAGGTGGAGGAAGATGATGAAGGAGGAGAAAAAATAGGTGATTTTTTTTATAGGGTGTCACATAAATGAGACACCTTTTATGTAGCTTATTGAAAATGCTTCAACAATTGGATACACAAAAACGAAATACTATCCCGCAATGAGTCTATTTGATTATCAATATTCACACTATATTGCGATTTTACAGCAAAAATATATTTTCCCAAAGCAGAAAGCCTAAATCACATTTTATTATGATTTTAAATATTGTATCATATATTAGATACGGGTAAAATTATAATCAATATTATTAATGCTATAACAATACGTATAATAGAAGAAAGTAGTGAAGAATGAAATAGTAATATCAAAAAGAATTCTTACCTTTTACAGCAATAAACAATTCAAAATAAAATTATGGCACTTTACAAATATAATACTTCAGGCGTCTTTTTCTGAAATAAAGGAAAAACCTTTTAAATTGGAAAGAGATATTCAACGTATGTTTGAAACTAATATGTCCGAAATCATGGGACTTGAAATGATAAAGTCCGAATTTACGATTAAAGACCGCCGTATTGATACGCTTGCCTTTGATCCTCAATCGAAGGCTTTTGTTATCATTGAATATAAAAGGGAAAGAAACTCTAGTGTCATAGATCAAGGGTTTACTTACCTAAGCCTAATGCTGCAAAATCAGGCTGATTTTATTCTGGAATATAATGAAACACAAGCAGGGAACTTGAAACGGAATGATGTGGACTGGTCGCAGACAAAAAGTCGTTTTTGTTTCACAAGGATTCACGCCTAACCAACGAGAGGCCGTCAACTTCAAAGATTTATCCATTGAGTTATGGGAAGTGAAGCGCTATGAGAATGATAGTGTATTCATCACCCCTATTCGTAAAAGTCACGCATCGGCAAGTATTAAAACTGTGATGCAGAATAGTCCGGAATTTAAAGAAGTAACAGAGAAAATTAAAGAGTATTCGGAGGAAAATTTATTAAAAGGAAAATCTGACGATGTAGTAGAATTATACGAGAGTTATAAGAATGCAATTCTTAATTTGAATACAGAAATTGAAGTTAAACCACAAAAGTGGTATATTTCATTCAAAAAAGCCAACAGCCACATTTGTGCACTTGAAATCCAGAAAAATGGAATAAAGCTTACTATAAATGTAGCTAAAGGACATTTAGAAGATAGTAAGCAATTAACAAGGGATATTTCAACTGTCGGACATTTTGGTAATGGAGATTATGAACTCAAGATCTCGGATACTAAATATTTAGAATATATCATGAGCCTTGTGAAGCAAGCGATTAAATAAATATGGCTAATTATTGTAACACAAAAGATTGTATTGATAAATTCAATCTTCACAAAAAGAATGAGATTTCCAGCCCATATACACGGGAATTAGAGTTTAAAGAACTTACCAATTCTCAAGAAAAGGTCGTTTTGGAAACAAAAATTTGCAAGATTTATTTTCTTCCAATTTGGTTATTCCCCGATTATCAGCGAACCTATTGCTGGGAAGATAAAAATGTTACAGACTTTTTGGGATAATTTACTTGAAATGCCTCACAACAGTGACTATCATTTAGGTTCTATCATATTACAAAGAAGAACTGTGAATGATTGCACTCTTTACAACATAATTGATGGACAACAACGCCTTGTCACTTTAACGCTTATTATGCGCGAATTAGGATATACAGGGCAGATGCCTTTGCTTAAACAAAAATTCATATCAAAAGATGCGCGTCTCCATGTAGCCAATAACAAAGCACTGATTAGAATTCTCAATCAGAGGAATACAGACATAGCCATGTTGGAACGTCTGTCCCATCACTTGATTTTCTCTGTACTTATTCTTAATGACAGCAATCTTGATCTGGCATATACATTCTTCTCAAATCAGAATTCAAAGGGTGTATCGCTTTCAGACTATGATTTGCTAAAAGCGCACCATCTACGCTATCTAAACATTGAGGATCAGGCAGAACACCTTGCTATGCGGTGGAATGATCTCTCATTAGAATATGACAACAATGGAGATTCTTATCTTTACCCATACTTTGGGAGTACATCTTTTTCAGATTAAGAAAATGGCTGCGAAAACATAATGTGGAGGAATTTCAGCCACGAAAGGTAAAGGAAGAGTTTTCGGCTGCCCGCGTTATGTCCAGTATTCCTGCTTTTGGAGAGAAATTCTATTTCTATGAGAAAATCCAAGGTGGTTCACATTTCTTCGCATACACTTCTATTTTTGTAGATAAATACAAGGAGTTTATCCGTACCAAACAAATACAGCTACTAAGGAATCATCTTCAATGGGAGTCTCATTGGAAATATGCTGATATTATAGAAAGCCTCATTGTGTTCGGTTATTTTATAAAAATTCGGACATCAATATTTATCTGAAGCGTTGTTCTGTATTGCCGGAATCATGGCGCAGCATAGATATAGTGCCACGCGCGCTATCTTTTATAAGATTCGTGAATTCGCAAAAGATTCAGAAATTATAATGATGATAGATCAGGCATCTTCACCCACATTCTTTCTTGCCGAGGCCATTCCTTATATCAGGATTAGTGGATTGGAGCAAGAAGGTAACATCAAAGAGCGATTCTATAGATGTTTAAGACGTATCTTCTGTGAGCTGAATGATTTTTCGGATAAAACAATAATCGAAAAGAGAAACAATGAATATGGAGAATAAATATACGCCGGAACTTATTGCCACAAGCCAGTTTAAGTTTTTCGATCCCGCTTTACCAACGTTTATTTGCGTGGAAAAAAGAAAGAGGTTACCAAACTTCTTTTTTTTTGATCTTAAGGAGCATTTTGCAAAGATGCCTGCCGATGAACCATATTATCTCGGTATGCTTACTTGTATTGATATGAAAAATCATTATGACTTAATTGACGGTCAGCAACGATTTACTGTCATGACTCTTTTTTGCCATCATTTTTAAGGAATATGATGATAAATGGTCCGGTTTCTTAATGGATGGTAATCGCCTTAATTTCATAGCGAGAAGCGATGATAAGGCATATATAAAGAGCAAGATCAATGGTTATCCGACTAAAACGTATGTCAATAAGAATATGGAAGAGGGACTCGCCGCTATAACTGGTTTCTTAGAATCCAATTTTAATACTCAGGAGGAACGGATTGAGTTTGTGCAACAAGTTTTCACACGATTGACATTTTTCTTTTCTTACTTGCCATCAAGCTATCTTGCAGATACCACTTCGCTGAATAAATATTTTGAAGCAATGAATGCACAAGGAAAAGGACTAGAACAGCATGAGATTCTTAAAGTGCAACTGATGCGGGGAGAAAAAGAACAGGATTACTTGACGCATATTTGGAATCTGACCTCCATGATGGATCATCCTATCATTGCGAAGGAAGAAGACCAGGACGAGGCTTGTTACCGTCAATTTTATGAAGAAGCTATAAGTCTCTGCCGTCAGAAACGATTTCATGAAGTTTTAGAAAAAGTGCAGATATACGTCTCTCGATGACGAGGAGGAGTATTCTATAGATGTGATCCAACCTGAAAAAATAGAGTTTAAACAGAATAGCTATGAAGATGGCGAAAACAGTATTATATCATTTCCGGAGTTTCTTCTTTTGGTACTTGATGTATGTACTGGCGGTGAGCAACCAGCCAGTCATTATCAGCCGGATAAACTGATAGAGAAGTTTGATGCTCTGAAAACGTACTTCACTGCAGGGGAATTTTACGAGAAAATGCTTTATTACCGACTACTGCTTGATTATTATACGATTAGAAGAGATATCAAGGATGGGCAAGGTAATTACAGTTTAATCCTGAAAGGTCCAAAGGATGATAGTGATAAATTAAAAGCAATACCAATCGATGCTTTACGTTTCAACGGAGGCTTTCTACAATTGGCTCAAACCTTATTTGAGAAAATTAGAGCAAGATGAGCTCCACTCCTGTGCAGAGATGCTCGCATTCCTTAAAAAAGAAGATAATGAACGTCACAGCATATTACCTGCCAGAAAAAGATCTTTCATATAAAGCATCCGGTAACATTAGGTACTGGTTTTGGCGTTTAGACTATTACCTTTGGGAACAACGCAGCACTTTCTTCAATGAAGAAGAACAGAAGATTGTAGAGCACTATGTGTTTCGGAGAAATCGTTCTATTGAACATCTGCATCCTCAAGACGAATCGCACAATGAAGAATGGGAGGAAGAAGCTGTACATTCATTTGGCAATCTTGCCATGATTTCTCAAAGTTTCAATTCACAACAAAGTAATGACCATATACAAATAAAGTTTGCCCGAATCCATGAGCAAATCAGCAACAAATCACTGCAAAGCATTAAGATGTTTTTAATGTGTAAACTCGCTGACTTTAACTATCAAAATTGGACAATGAAATTGGCTAAAGAACACGAAAAATGAAATGATTGAATTTTTAGAACGGTCTTTCTATATATCAGATTGAATCGTATATTGTTATATAACACATTATTTTAGTCTAAGTTCAAATACTTGATAGGTTTCCTTTAATTAGCAAAGCTATATGTTCTTCTCTATCTAATATTTATACAATGAATATAGTACATATTTTATTGTTTATATCATTTAAACTGAAAATATGTACTATATATTCTTTTACCCTATAATACTTTTAATGTAATCCGTAGGACATACATGATAAAAGTCTTTTGAACTTCTTTCCAAAATATTTAGCATCACAATATCCCAGCATTCCTGCAATTTCCGAAACAGTGTACTGTTGGGAGGCTAGCAGTTTAAGCGCCCTGTCCATTTTGAACGAATAGATATAATTTTCCGGAGGATTCCCGGTTATCTCTCGTATCCTGCTATAAAAAGCAGTACGGCTCATTCCTATATCGATACTTAATTTATCTATTGTATATTTATCAGTAGAGAGGTTCTTTTCCAGGATTTTATTGACTTTATCCATAAATATCTGATCCGTATTTTCTGTTTCCATTTCTTCTTTGGTGGGGACCATTGGAAAAACAGCATCCGACAAAAACAATTTGACCCGTTCACGCAAGACCATGCGGTTTTCTACAAGCATACGTATGTTTGCCCTTAGCCTGCAAATGCTTTCTGTTCGTAATTCCAGACGATCCGCCCCACTTCCTAAATGAGACAAATAACTTTCGTTATCAAAGGCCCTTATCAAAAGAACAACCGGTATATACCCTATCATTTTATCTGTTTTGATCCGGAAACTAAGTGCATCTCCATTTGTTCCGTTTACATTATCGTCAATAATGATAGCATCAGGATTTTGGCGGACTACTGTATCCTTCAGCAAATCAGGATCTTTCAAAACTGAAATCTGAAAATACCGCGATAAAGCTTTCCTTAAATAATTCCTGAATGCCCCGTCCGCCATTACCAATAAGATATGGGATGTATCTTTTGTTTTAGTATTCGGGGTATCATCTTTATCACTTTCAGAAGATTTTTTAGCCTTATTCTTCGTATTTGTTGAAGAATGTTTGATAGCCGAACATTCCTGATTCCGGCAATGACAATCTGTTGGAATGACAATTTGGAAAGCAAATGATTTGCCATGTCTATATCCGTTTATTTTTCCACCATGCAGGCGAATGATTTTTCTTACAGTCCACAAATCACTATACCCATATATAGGAAATATGACCGGAATAAAAGGAAACATTTTCCCTACTCTTTTTTGTCTGCTATCTCACAATTAGTAATCTGCAACTGCCAGGAATCTGTTGTATGTGTTATATTGATTGATATGCAACAACCTAAATCGGAACCCAAAATTAGTTTGCTTATAAGATGTTGAAGCGCTGCCGTCATTATGTTCTCATTGATCCTGCAACTGACGCAATCCGAACATTCGCTGACAGTCAGTTGTATACGGCGCGAATCAGCATAGGGACGACATTGATTAACAATAGAAGTAATATAAGAAGAGAGTTCCAAATTTACTGTTGATGTCTTAGGAAGTATTTTTTTGTTTACCTTATTGAGGGTTACAATATTCTGATTGCAATATATAATGCATTCGGTATATCCCAATGCCTCTTCTACCTGTTGGGAAAACGATTCGGGAAGATTACCGGTTTTAAGTTCTTCCAATTGATTTCGTAACAGTATCAACGGGGTATGCGTAGTATGGAGCATGTTCATGGCTATCTTAAGTTTTTCATGTGACAACAACTGGACATTATACTCTACCGCAAGATACGCAAACAAAACAATAAATAGCCCAATGCCGAAACTCTCTACAGGAACTGCATAACCAAGCAATGATAAATCAGGCAAAATTACGCCAATAGCTTGTTTACTGTTTACTAAATTGGCTCCACTATCTATAGAAAGTAAAGCGCGAAAGTTTAATAATAAACTCAGGTAACAATCATTCATACTTATATAGGATTTGATTAATACTTACATTTTCATCAAAACACGTTTGATGATCTTTTAACGTGTCTAAATCCGGCACAAGTATAAAGTTTTCAACGTCCACATATGAGGTGGATTCTAACAAAAACAATGGGTGTTTTCTATCAAAAGTGGTAACAATATCGTTTGTTACCGAAATATCAAGGGATAGATTCTAAAATCATCATTTCATTTGGCAAAACACAGTAATTGTAAAATATTTTATCGCAAAACAATACAACCACACGAGCATATAGTTCCACTTAATCATTAGAATAATGAAATAAGTAGAATTATAAAGCCACGTATATAATTTGAAAATAATAGACTTCTGATAAGTACTGTCAGATCATAGTTTACAGGAATACCTCATCATAAGACGGAATAATCTTTGCATCGTAAACGTGAGTGGCCGCAAATACATCGTCTTTCTTTATCAACAGCCAGTCTTTATCCTGATCATCTATATTGGTATGTATAAGGACAAATAGCCCTTTGAGTTTATGCCCGTGTAACTTGAATTCAAGTATTCGATTTTTAATAGCAGCGGAAATGTTACGATTATTACCAACGTAAGCATAGGTTCCACTATCCCATATTTCCACCGTACCTGCTCCATAGTTACCTTCCGGTATAACTCCTTCAAAGTGCGCATAACTCAAGGGGGTGGTCTTCTACTTCTATGGCCAACCTCTTATCTTTTTGGATTCATGGAAGGTCCTTTAGGCACCACCCAACTTTTTAATACTCCATCCACTTCCAAACGAAAATCGAAATGAAAATGACTGGCATCATGCTTCTGAACAACAAAAACAGGCATTCGATTGGGGAGTTTCCACCGTATCCGCCATCGGTTCCGGTGTTTTACCGAATTGCCTTTTTGCCCGGTACTCTTTGAGGTTGATCATAGAGGCTTCAAAACCGCCTGCTTTTCTACCATTTTGATGTTTTTTTCCTTCATCGGGAGAATTCTTTGCCATAATCTGTATTTTTTAGGTGAATAAAAAAACGAATGATTCAATGTGACAACAATCAGTATATCTGTTTGTTTGTCGAAATTCATCTATTTTAATGGCTTTATAACTGCATTTAAGTTTGCTAACTTATTTTTATTCTTCTCCCTTTCTTACTGCCTGCATAGTGGGTACAAAAATCCCTTTCAATCGTCCTTTTATAAAAGTATAAAAGCAATTGGAAGGAAATGAATAAAAAGAGATTAATCGGATATCTGTTCGTCACGATGTCTGTTGGTTGTATTCAGGCGCAGGAACAGAAGTCTTCTGTACCCGAATATAAGCTATGGTATGACCGTCCCGCACAGGTATGGACCGAAGCTTTACCCTTGGGAAACGGGCGTCTGGGGGCTATGGTATATGGAACGCCCGGCACAGAACAAATACAACTAAACGAAGAAAGCATTTGGGCAGGACGCCCCAACAACAATGCAAATCCGGACGCATTGGAGTATATCCCGAAGGTGCGTGAACTTGTTTTTGCCGGAAAGTATCTGGAAGCACAGACACTGGCCACAGAGAAGGTGATGGCAAAGACTAATTCAGGAATGCCATACCAAAGTTTTGGTGACCTGCGAATCGCTTTTCCAGGTCATACACGTTATTCCAATTATTACAGGGAATTAAGTCTGGATTCCGCACGTGCAATCGTACGTTATGAAGTAGACGGAGTGCGATATCAGCGTGAAACGATCACCTCATTCACCGATCAGGTAGTGATGATACGGCTGACTGCCAACCGTCCGGGACAAATAACCTTCAACGCACAGCTCACTTCCCTCACCAGGATGTTATGATCGCTTCTGAAGAGGGAAACTGTGTGACACTCTCGGGAGTCTCTTCCTTGCATGAGGGGCTCAAAGGGAAAGTAGAATTTCAAGGCAGATTGACTGCTAAAAATAAAGGTGGGAAAATAGCTTGTGCCGATGGAATACTTTCTGTTGAGAAAGCCGACGAAGCGGTTATCTATGTATCCATTGCAACTAATTTCAACAACTATCAAGACATCACCGGTAATCAGACAGAACGGGCAAAGAATTATTTGGCGAAAGCAATGGTTCATCCGTTCATTGAATCGAAGAAGAATCATGTTGATTTTTACCGACAATATCTGACACGCGTTTCTCTTGATTTGGGACGAGACCAATATGCGAATGTAACCACCGATAAGCGTGTGGAGAATTTCAAAAACACCAATGACACACATCTGGTTGCCACCTATTTTCAATTCGGACGTTATTTGTTGATCTGTTCTTCCCAACCGGGAGGACAACCCGCCAATTTACAAGGAATTTGGAATGACAAATTATTCCCTTCCTGGGATAGCAAATATACTTGTAATATCAATCTGGAAATGAATTACTGGCCATCGGAAGTGACTAATCTAAGTGAACTTGAATGAACCGTTATTCCGTCTGATAAAAGAAGTGAGTAACACAGGAAAAGAGACGGCTAAGATTATGTATGGAGCCAACGGATGGGTGTTGCATCATAACACGGATATATGGCGCATCACAGGAGCAGTTGACAAAGCTCCTTCGGGTATGTGGCCCAGTGGTGGCGCATGGCTTTGCCGACATCTTTGGGAGCGTTATCTATACACCGGAGATGTGGAATTCCTGCGTTCTGTCTATCCGATACTGAAAGAGTCCGGACGTTTCTTTGATGAAATTATGGTGAAAGACCCCGTACACAACTGGCTGGTAGTCTGCCCCAGTAATTCACCGGAGAATGTACATTCGGGAAGTAACGGGAAAGCTACTACAGCTGCCGGATGCACCATGGACAACCAATTGATTTTCGATCTTTGGACAGCAATTATATCTGCTTCTCAAATACTGGATACAGATCAGGAGTTTGCCTCTCATCTGACACAACGTCTCAAAGAAATGGCTCCCATGCAGGTGGGACATTGGGGGCAATTACAAGAGTGGATGTTCGACTGGGATGATCCGAAGGACGTACATCGTCACATTTCTCATTTGTACGGACTCTTCCCCAGCAATCAGATTTCCCCTTACCGTACTCCTGAACTATTTGATGCAGCACGTACTTCTCTGATTCATCGTGGCGACCCGTCGACCGGGTGGAGCATGGGATGGAAAGTTTGCCTTTGGGCACGCCTGCTTGATGGCGACCACGCCTACAAGCTGATAACTGACCAGCTGACTCTCGTACGCAATGAAAAGAAAAAAGGAGGCACCTACCCTAACCTGTTCGATGCGCATCCGCCATTTCAGATTGATGGAAACTTTGGTTGTGCCGCAGGCATTGCAGAGATGTTGATGCAAAGCTACGACGGTTTTATATATTTGCTTCCCGCACTGCCTACCGTTTGGAAAGAAGGTTCTATCAAAGGAATCATTGCCCGTGGAGGTTTCGAACTTGATTTGAGTTGGAAAAACGGGAAAGTCAGCCGACTGGTTGTCAAATCTCATAAGGGAGGAAATTGTCGTTTACGTTCGCTCAACCCATTAACCGGGAATGGCTTGAAGCGTGCCAAAGGTGAAAATCCGAACCCTCTTTTATGCAGTCCCCACCATTCCGGAGCCATTGATTAACGAAAAGGCCAACTTGAACAAAGTGGAAATTGCAGAGACATACCTCTATGACCTACCTACCAAAGCAGGAAAAGAATATGTATTGATTGGAAAATAATAACTCGACCGATATGAACAAAAACTTATTGAAACTGATTGTCGCCTGTGGAACTGCTTGTTTCCTAGCTTGCGCAGCACCTCAAAAAACAGAAACGGAAAAATGGAGTGAACGCATGGCACGCTCCGAAATGAAACGTTTCCCCGAACCCTGGATGATTGAAAAAGCTAAAAAACCACGCTGGGGATATACCCACGGATTAGTAGTGAAATCCATGTTGGAAGAATGGAAACATACGGGAGACAGCGTATATTATGAGTATGCCAAAATCTATGCAGACAGTCTGGTTGATACTGACGGACGTATCAAAACAATGAAATACCTTTCATTCAATATTGATAATGTCAACGGCGGAAAGATTCTTTTCGATCTTTACGCACAGACCGGAGACGAACGTTACAAAATAGCCATGGATACTTTGCGCAAGCAAATGGCAGAGCAACCCCGTACCAGTGAGGGAGGATTCTGGCATAAATTGAGATATCCTCATCAGATGTGGCTGGACGGAATTTTTATGGCTTCTCCTTATCTGGTTCAATATGGTGCTACTTTTAATGAGCCCGCTTTATTTGACGAAGCAACAAAACAGATTCTTTTGATAAATAGCAAGACTTATGATCCTGCAACAGGGCTTTTTTATCACGGATGGGATGAAAGTCGCGAACAGAAATGGTCAAATCCTGAAACGGGTTGTTCTCCTAATTTTTGGAGTCGCAGTATCGGATGGTATGGAGCTGCTATTGTAGATGTACTGGACTTCCTGCCACAGGAAACTACCGGACGCGACAGCATTATACAAATTCTACAGGGATTGGCAAAAGCGATTGTGAAATACCAAGATCCTTCATCCGGAACCTGGTATCAGGTAACCGATCAGGGAGCACGTGAAGGTAATTATTTGGAATCATCTGCCACTGCCCTGTTTATCTATACGCTTGCCAAAGCTATCAATAAAGGATATATTGGCAACGAATATATCGAACCGACACAAAAAAGCCTTTGACGGAATGGTAAAGACATTTACCCGTTTGGAAGAGGATGGCAGCTATACAATTACCAATTGCTGTGCTGTTGCAGGATTGGGCGGAGATTCAAAAAGATATCGTGACGGCTCATTTGAGTATTATATCAGTGAACCGATTATAGAAAATGATCCGAAATCGGTAGGTTCATTCATCTTGGCTGCTATTGAGTATGAGAAAATGACTAAAAAAAATAAACTAAAAACGATAAAATACAATGAGAAAATTCAAGATTATTCCCCTTTTGTTGCTGCTATTGACAATGGCAACTTCGGCTGCAGCACAGAAGAAAACACAAAAACGTATATCCCCTGGGACAACGGCAAACTCGTAGTTTCCGAAGAAGGACGTTACCTGAAACACGAAAACGGTGCTCCTTTCTTTTGGTTAGAGAAACCGGTTGGCTATTGCCCGAACGCTTGAACCGGGATGAAGCCGAATATTACCTGGAACAATGCAAACGTCGCGGATACAACGTGATTCAGGTTCAAACGTTGAACAATGTTCCGTCTATGAATATCTACGGACAATATTCGATGATTGACGGATACAACTTCAAAAACATCAATCAAAAAGGCGTATACGGTTATTGGGATCACATGGATTACATCATCCGTACAGCAGCAAAGAAGGGACAATATATCGGCATGGTCTGCATTTGGGGAAGCCCGGTGAACCGGGGCGAGATGACTGTAGAACAGGCAAAAGCATACGGCAAGTTTTTGGCAGAGCGTTATAAGGACGAACCGAATATTATCTGGTTTATCGGTGGAGATATCCGTGGCGATGTGAAAACTGCCGAATGGGAAGCTTTGGCAACCTCTATCAAAGCTATTGATAAAAATCATCTGATGACATTCCATCCACGTGGAAGAACAACTTCCGCGACTTGGTTCAATAACGCTCCCTGGTTGGATTTCAACATGTTTCAAAGCGGACATCGTCGCTACGGGCAACGTTTCGGAGATGGTGACTACCCTATCGAAGAAAATACAGAAGAGGATAACTGGCGTTTTGTAGAACGCAGCCTGGCTATGAAACCCATGAAACCTGTCATAGACGGTGAACCGATCTATGAAGAAATACCTCATGGTCTGCACGATGAAAACGAACTGTTGTGGAAGGATTATGACGTACGTCGTTATGCTTATTGGTCTGTATTTGCAGGTTCTTTCGGACATACTTACGGTCATAATTCCATCATGCAATTTATCAAACCGGGTGTAGGTGGTGCTTATGGTGCAAAGAAGCCTTGGTATGATGCTTTGAATGATCCGGGCTACAATCAGATGAAGTATCTGAAAAACCTGATGTTGACTTTCCCGTTCTTCGAACGCATACCTGATCAGTCTATCATCGCAGGACAGAATAGAGAACGTTATGACCGCGCTATCGCTACACGTGGAAATGATTATCTGATGGTATACAACTATACCGGACGTCCGATGGAAGTTGATTTCAGCAAGATTAGCGGCGCGAAAAAAGAATGCTTGGTGGTACACCACGAAAGATGGTAAACTGGAATACATCGGAGAATTTGATAACGGAGTGCACAAATTCCAACACGACAGTGGTTATTGCAGTGGAAACGATCATATTCTGATTGTAGTGGACAGTAGTAAGAACTATGTAGAGAAGGACTGGACAGAATTACCCAATGCACAACAAAAAAATGGAATAAATAATCTTATATAAACGAATTATGAGAACATACTTATGAATAAAAGGATAGTATCATTTTTCTTTCTTCTGCTCTTTGCAGGTTCACTATACGCAGCCATAGGTATCACTGACCTGCGAACGGAGCAGTTGAAAAAATCCGGCAGGTATCGATGTGCGCCAACCCCGATTGAGCTGGCGCATCGAATCGGATGAACAGAATGTGATACAAACTGCGTATCACATTCTTGTCGCATCTTCCCCGGAGCTATTGGAACAAGGAAAAGGAGATATTTGGGATTCAGGAAAGATTGAATCTGACGCTTCCCAATGGATCACTTATCAGGGAAAAACATTAAAATGTAATGCTCCCTACTATTGGAAAGTGAAAATAGACACCAACAAAGGTGCAACAAATTGGAGTGCTCCGGCTTTCTGGACCACCGGACTATTTAATGAAGCAGACTGGCAAGGACAATGGATCGGCTTGGACAGGGCCGCTCCCGGAGACAGCGAAACACAATGGAGCCGTTTGGCAGCCCGTTATCTCCGTAAAGAATTTGCAGTAAAGAAAGATGTGAAACGTGCCACAGTACATATCGCCGGAATGGGATTGTACGAGTTGTTTATCAACGGACAACGCATCGGCAATCAAGTACTGGCACCTGCTCCTACCGACTACCGGAAAACAATTATGTACAACACATACGATGTTACTTCACTGCTTCAAACAGAAAATGCTATTGGAGTAACTCTCGGAAATGGTCGCTTCTATACGATGCGTCAGAACTATAAACCGTATAAGATACCGACTTTCGGTTATCCTAAACTCCGGTTGAATCTGATTGTGGAATATGCAGACGGCAGCAAAGAAACGATTGCTACAAACACTTCATGGAAATTGACTACTGAAGGTCCTATCCGTAGCAATAATGAATATGATGGCGAAGAATATGATGCCCGTAAAGAGCTAGGAGCCTGGACTCAAACCGGATATGATGACAAAAACTGGATGCCGGCCCAACGTGTCAGTATTCCTTCAGGAACATTGCGCGCACAAATGATGCCGGGCATGAAAGTTACAGAAACCCTGAAGCCCGTTTCTATTAAAAAGCTTGGTAACAAATATATCCTGGATATCGGTCAGAATATGGCGGGCTGGGTACGTTTCCGGATAAAAGGACAGGCTGGCGATAGCATCCGTCTCCGTTTTGCAGAAAGTCTGCAAGACAATGGCGAACTTTATACAAGAAACTTCAGGGATGCCCGTTCTACAGATGTATATGTTGTCAGCGGACGCGAAACAAAAAGATGCTACCTGGGCACCTCGTTTTATTTATCATGGATTCCGTTATGTAGAAGTCAGCGGTTATCCGAATGCGAAGGCAGAAGATTTCGTTGCCGAAGTAGTAGAAGATGAAATGGAGCATATCGGTACTTTCAACTGTTCTGACGAAACTCTGAATAAGATTATCCGTAATGCATTATGGGGAATCCGGAGCAACTATAAAGGGATGCCGGTTGACTGTCCGCAACGGAATGAACGCCAACCATGGTTGGGGACCGTACCATGGGCTGTTGGGGGAGAAAGCATGCTTTTCGATAATTACGCCATGTATACCAAATGGACGCGTGACATCCGTGAAGCACAACGGGAAGACGGCTGTATTCCTGATGTAGCCCCAGCATACTGGAACTACTACTCGGACAATGTGACTTGGCCTGCCGCTTTACCAATGGCCTGCGACATGCTTTTCACAAACTTTGGAGATAAACGTCCGATCGAAGAGAATTATCCGGCTATCAAGAAGTGGGTATCTCATATCCGTGAATACTACATGACAGAGGATCTTATCATCACCAAAGATAAATATGGTGACTGGTGCGTTCCACCCGAATCACTGGAGTTAATTCATAGTAAGGACCCTTCCCGCAAGACTGACGGAGCTTTGATTGCAACGGCTTATTATCTGAAGGTATTACAACTGATGCACCGCTTTGCAAGCCTGCAAGGGCTGAAAGCTGACGCAGAAGAATGGGAAGATTTGGAACATCGCATGAAAGACGCATTCAATGCCCGTTTTCTTCACGTAAAGGAAGGTACCTCTCCCGTACCGGGACATACCTTATATCCGGATAGTATTTTCTATGGTAACAACACAGTTACTGCCAATATCTTGCCACTTGCTTTTGGTCTAGTGCCAAAGAACTATATCAATGAAGTAGCTAAAAATGCCGTAACTTCCATTATTACAACCAACAAGGGACATATAAGTACCGGAGTGATCGGCGTACAATGGTTATTGCGTGAATTGAGCCGTCGCGGCCATGCCAATGTAGCTTATCTACTGGCTACCAATAAAACATATCCTTCCTGGGGATATATGGTTGAAAAAAGGTGCTACCACTATTTGGGAGTTATGGAACGGTGATACGGCAAATCCTGAAATGAATAGCGGTAATCACGTGATGCTTTTAGGTGACTTATTGCCTTGGTGCTTCAATAACTTGGCAGGTAATCCGTGCGGACCGCTGGAAGTCCGGTTACAAGCATATCGTCTTCCAGCCGGCTTTTTGAAATTCAGGAGTTGAGTAACGTGGATGCATCGTACATAAGTATCTATGGAAAAATAACCAGCCGATGGACAAAGACTCCCACACATTTGGAATGGGATATCGAACTTCCCGCCAATACGACGGGGGAAGTACATCTTCCGGATGGACGGAAAGAAAAAATCGGTTCGGGAAAATATCATTTCAGTGTAGACATTCCCACCCGGAATACGGCTATTCTGACTGATGAATTTCTGTATGAAAACGCTTCTTTCCCCGAATGTCACGGAGCTACGATAGTAGAGCTGAAAAAATGGTGATCTCGTAGCCTCTTTCTTCGGAGGAACCAAAGAGCGCAATCCGGATTGTTGCATCTGGGTATGTCGTAAACCTAAAGGCTCTAAAGAATGGACCACCCCCAAACTTGCTGCCGATGGTGTGTTTTCACTCAAAGACCCACAAGCAGTATTAGCCGGAATCGATTCAACCTGTACCCCGGTGAAAGATGCAAAAGGAATACTTATTGCCCGCAGAAAAGCTTGCTGGAACCCGGTTCTTTTCCAGATTCCCGGAGGTGACCTGATTCTGTTTTATAAAATAGGTTTGAAAGTAAGCGACTGGACAGGATGGCTTGTCCGTTCACGCGACGGAGGAAAAAACCTGGAGCAAACGCGAAGCGCTTCCAAAAGGTTTTTTCTTGGACCTATTAAGAATAAACCGGAATATATCAATGGGCGTATCATCTGCCCTTCCAGTACGGAAGGAAGTAACGGATGGCGTGTCCATTTCGAGATTTCCGATGATAAAGGCAAGACCTGGAAGATGGTCGGACCACTGGATGCCGAGTTATCTGTCCCCACCCAAAATCGTAAAAAGGGAGGTGTGAATGTGGATGACCAAGAAGGCGGAGAAGCGATCAAAGGAGAAGGAGCCAAACCTGTTTATGCAATACAACCCAGTATTTTTTGAAGCATAAGGATGGAAGATTACAGATACTCTGCCGTACACGTAACGCACAGGTAGCAACTGCGTGGAGCAGTGATAATGGTGACACATGGAGTAAAGTAACACTGCTGAATGTCCCGAATAATAATTCCGGTACGGATGCCGTGACAATGAAAGACGGTAGACATATCCTTATCTACAATAATTTCTCTACATTGCCCGGAACTCCGAAAGGTCCGCGTACTCCGCTCTGTGTGGCCGTTTCAGAAGATGGTATCAATTGGCAACCTGTTCTTACATTAGAAGATAGTCCAATCAGCCAATACTCTTACCCTAGCATTATTCGGGGGAAAGACGGGAAGCTGCATGCCATTTATACATGGCGCCGTCAACGAATTAAATATGCAGAGATAGATCCGACGAAGTTTTAAATATTGAACGATCATCCGAATGAAATCGACCGCTCCTTTGCCCGCAAAAAGAGCGGTCGATTCTTGTATTTATCCATTTTATACTTTTACATTTGCCAATAAATAAAAAAAATAACGATGGCAGATAATTACATAGAAAGACAACAGGAACAATACGAAGCCCGAAAAGCTGCTTGGAAACAAGCACAAAAATATGGTAAGAAGAAACAACAGCAGTACGTCCGGCTGAATCGAAGTCTCACACTTCAACGGTTTCAAAACCGGAAGACTCAAAAAGAAGAGTATTTATAACAGGCGGAGCGGAAGGAATAGGCAAAGCAATAGTAGAAGCTTTTTGCCTGGCTGGAAATCAAGTTGCCTTTTGTGATATAAACGAAACATCGGGACAGGAGACTGCGAAGGCAACCGGGGCTATATTCCATAAGGTCGACGTAAGTGATAAAAACGCACTTGAAAGTTGTATGCAAACCATTCTTGCCGAATGGAACGATATTGATATTATTGTCAACAACGTCGGTATCAGCAAATTTTCTTCTATCACAGAGACAAGTGTAGAGGATTTCGACAAAATTCTTTCTATTAACCTGCGTCCTGTATTCATCACTTCCCGGCTGCTTGCCATCCATCGTAAAAAGCAGCCCCTCTCCCAACCCATACGGCCGAATTATAAATATCTGCTCTACACGTTATCTGATGAGTGAACCGGGAAGTGAAGGTTATGCAGCTTCGAAAGGTGGTATCTATTCTTTGACTCATGCATTGGCTTTGTCTTTATCCGAATGGAATATCACCGTAAATTCCATTGCTCCGGGATGGATACAGACCCATGATTATAATCAACTCCAACCGGAAGACCATTCACAGCATCCTTCACGCCGGGTAGGTAAACCGGAAGATATTGCCCGCATGTGTCTGTTTCTCTGCGAGGAAAACAATGATTTCATCAATGGAGAAAACATCACTATTGACGGGGGAATGACGAAAAAGATGATTTATATATCTTCGGACGCAACATAAACATCATTACGAATTCATGTTATATACTTCTGGATACAAAACAGATAAGGCTTTGTAAATAGCTGGAATTTATTTCTATTTTTTTTCAGAGCCCTTTTCTAATTTTATCCCGGGTTCTTTTTGAGAAAGATAACTTCTCATACTCTGCCCATCTGTAAAATGATAAGCATCGAAAGCCATATCAATATATCCCCAATATTGATTTAATGGATGTTGTAAAGTTACACCACGTACTCCATTTATATATGATTTCCAATTAGGATTACTAGTGCAAAACAAATCATTGGTTTTAATGGCTTCTACCATACAAATTGCTCTAAGAGCAATACTATTCATTATCTCTTTCAAATCAATATCTAAACTCATATCATAGAACTTGTCTAAACAATAAAGTTTCATTTGTTTAGTACTTGTTATATTTCCGTGCACCTGCCATTCTTGGTGGGTATGATATCTATATCCTAATTCCCATAATGAAAAAAGAAAATCCAAATTACCCACTGTTCCGGCTTCTAATCCTATTTGCAATTTGGGATGTATCTCCGAGCTGTATAAAATATCCAGAACATCAGTCCTTGCATATTCTTTTTAATTGCTCAAGGATAATATGTGAATCTCCGAGAATTGAGACAAAGTAGTGCCATCAAAAAAGTATATCATGTGGAAGAGTATTCCATAATGACAAAACCTTTTCTTCAGCTGTTCTACCTTCTATATCGTTGCATCCCCATGCCGGACGCTGTTTTCTTATAGCATAACCTAAAGAACTAAAAAGTGTCTGATAGTTCCGATTTCTTAAAAATAGAATCAGCCTGTTCTAAAAAGACTAACTGTTTTTCCTTTTATACGAATATCAGGCACTTCCAACTGTGGATATAGTAACCTCAGAATCTCATATTGTTTTTGATTTTCCCACTCTAATAGTGCATCTTTATCTATTGCATTGTATATTGCCTTGAATGAACTAATTTTATATATTTCCTCCCATTTTCCGCATTTTTTCAATGCAGCCTCACAAAATATCCAATAATCTCTATAATTAGTAATTGCGTTATTAGCAATACAAAGCCATACATTGGTTTTATATTCAAAATATACCGAAGTATTAGATAACAAAGACTCAATAGTATAAATTGACTTTATAAAAGAATCAACAGAATTAAATAATTCCGCTATTAAATCAGGACGTCCTTGTTCATATAAAGTAAAAAGATAGCCTTGAGAGAGTGGCTAATTTTTTTATATACTACATATTCACACTTGTCTCTTATAGTTTCTCTCCTTACGAGTTATCTGATATCCGTGTTGTAAGAACAGAACTAAAAAGCTATGTGGGCTACTTTTTCTGCTATTTTTATTGAATAAGTCAAAGTGAAACACTATCTTTGTAACAGATATAATAATATCTATTATAATCATATTTGTTACTTATCAGATACAATGATATGTCTTTATTATACAACTTTGATATAGATACGCCCGAAGATATTCTGCAGTTACTTGCCTGCAATTTACAAAAGAGGCGATTGGAGAAAGGACTTTCAAGAGATGCTTTATCCAAGTTAAGTGGCGTTCCTTCTCCCACTATAGCTAAGTTTGAACAGAAGTTTTCTATTTCATTGAGCTCTTATGTGGCATTAACAAAAGCATTAGGATATTCCAAAGACGTAAAGGCACTTCTTGCAGAACCACTTTACAGTACAATGGAAGAATTGGACGTTATCAATAAAAATAAAAACAGGAAGCGAGGAAGAAATGAAATTAGTAAATAAGTTATCGGTACTTTATCGTGATCAAAAGATAGGAGAACTTACCATGACACACGATAACCGATGTTGCGCTTTCCAGTACGATAAGAAATGGCTGATATCAGGCTTTTCTATCTCTCCATTAGACTTACCATTAGAATCTAGTTTATTCATCGCCAAACCAGAACCTTTCTGGGGAAATTTTGGAATATTTGAGGATAGTCTCCCTGATGGATATGGTCGTTATTTGTTGAATCGTTTACTCAAAAACAAGGTATAAATGATGCTTTGCTTACACCTATTCAGCGATTAAGTATAGTGGGAATTTCGGGAATGGGGAGCACTTAGTTACGTGCCGGAATCTTATATTGGAGAAGAAAAAAATCTCTACCTGACTTGGACAACTTACAACAAATGGCTCTGGAAGTACTTTCAGAAAAAAATCTGAAGAAGGCGAAGATATTTTATATTTCAATAGTGGTAATTCCGGTGGCTGCCGTCCTAAATGCTTGTGGCATGATCGTGAAGGTGCATGGTTAGTGAAATTCCGCCATACATATGATCCGAAAGATATGGGGAGAATGGAATATAAATATAATGAAGTAGCTCGTAAATGTGGAATAAATGTTCCTGATTACAAGTTATTAGATGGCAAATATTTTGCCAGCAAACGTTTTGATATAGAGAATGGAAAACGACTACACATTGCTACTGCTGGTGCGTTACTCAATGAATCAATATCAAATCCAAAAACTAGATTACAAGGTATTGTTACACTTAACAGGATATTTGACACAAGATTCACAACAAGTTGATGAAATGTTCCAACGCATGGTGTTTAATGTACTTACAGATAACAAAGACGACCATGTCAAAAATTTCAGTTTTATTTGTCGTGAAGGAAAATGGTCATTAGCACCTGCTTATGATTTAACTCTCTGCAAAGAGGGGTATCACGGTGAACATGCTACTTCAGCAAATAACAAAGGAAATCCGGATATTGAAGATATGTTGGCGGTCGGTGAAAGTATCCGTATACCCCGAAGAAAAGGAATGGAGATCATCAACCACATGATTAATCATTGCCAAGAGATTCTTTCAACACGTTTCGAGTAACTTCCGCTCCTGTCTTCACAATCGAAGCAGCATGATGGAACTCCAACATATCATACGTATCGCCGGAAATTTGCATTAAGCTATACGGCTGACAACGTTCTATCTGGTAACGAGTGATTTGTTGCATCATCATTCTCGAAGATTCTGTCAACAGGTTATAAGGGAGATACTTTCTTTTTCTTTCCGGTATCAATGGGTGCATTCACATCGACAGCTATCAGAATGTCTCCTTCAGTACGTTGCGCATGACTCAATGGAAGAGGATTCAGAATACCTCCATCAATCAATACCATACCGTCTTTTCTTAACGGACGGAAAAAGCATAGGGATAGAAATAGACGCACGGATAGCTTCATGTAAGCTCCCTCTGTCAAACCTGACTTCCTGATCGCGGACAATATCCGTAGCCATCGCTACATAAGGGACAGGCAGGTCTTCAATATTCATGTCCGGAATAATTTGTTTCAGTTCTTTAATAAAACGGTCACCTTTCACTAATCCATCCCGGCTTAAGGTAAGATCCGCCAATTCCCACATTTTTGCGTTTGTCCCAACTATACAGCCATTCTTTACATTCTTCCATTTTTCCTGAAGCGTACATCGCCCCCACCATAGCTCCCCCATCGAGCTTCCTGCAATAGAGGTGATCTCAAAATTGTGACGGAGCAATTCTTCAATACTCCCTATATGCGCTATTCACGTGCTCCGCCCATGGAAAGGACTAATGCTACTTTTGCTTATCCATATCATATACATTTCTGTTAGCCATCTACAAAATAACACATTTTCTGCGAAAAAGATGTTTAGTAATCGTGAAGAAATAAATTATAGCAGTGTTTTTAGGGGAACTAAAGACATAGCTTTAGATATGATAAAAAGCTATACTTTGTCAGTTGCAAAAAGCATAGCTCTATTATATTCTTCTATTATCCCGGAGATTTTCCGGTTATGTAGGAGGTTAAGGGTTTACCCTCATTTATTTCTTCCCTTGAGCCTTCTTTTCTGCGTTTCGCTTATTCACGTAATCTTTGAACATCTGCCGCCAGTTGCGACCATGCTCATTGAAATACTGTTCGCATTTGGTTTTATAAATTTCGAAGATAGCAGAAATCTGCTTCATATTCTTGTAGTCAATAGCCTGTTCGCGAGCCAGTTTCAACTGTTCCAGAACGAAAGCCGTTTTCCTCTTCCGTCATATTGGGTACAATGGCCTGATAACCTTTCAAGGTAAAAGCAACTTTACCTACCGTGTATTTATCCAGGATTTGTTCAATCTGTTCTTCCGTCAATACTCTTTGTAAATCTTTCATTAGCCTTTCATGCACTTCTTTCGGCATAGCAGAATCTGCAATCATTTCACGGTCGAGCTTAGAAAGCGGTTTGCCTGTCAGAGGGATTGATACCTCGGGGATTGTTGTATAAGGGTGCTCATTGTGCCAGTCACGCACTTTACGAAGATGATTATAAATGGCAGTTACTGCAAAACCTGCTTTTTATCATCGTTCAACTCTAAAAAGCTACCCAGTCGATGGCTTTCTTTTCGAGAGAAGCATCTGATTTTAAATTAGCAAAAAGCCTTCTTGTCAAAAATAAGCAGCTACCTTTGTCAAAAGAACGGATGGCGCCTTCAGGAAGCAAAGCTCTCCTTTTTCACCAAAACTATACATAGCGGATTCCGGTTCAATGGTGACCTTGCTTTCATCCAACATCTTTTTATCCAATTTGAATACTTCTGCGAAGAAGTCATAAACAGCATTCCGCTTTATTCGGGCCAAAGTCATGTTTCTCTTTGGGAAGATGTACATTCGTTACTTTATCTTTTGCCTGGTAGAATCCGTAGATTCGTTGCAGATAAGGAAATTCAAGAGTAGGAACACTGGCCGTCCAGTCGCCGCCATCCGATACGATCAGTTGTGGACGAGGAGCAAAAAGTAGCGGCTAATTCCGCATTACAGGTTCCTCCTGCAGATAGTTGAATAGGCATTCCGCTTTCGCAGGGACAACCACCGTCGAAGTGAGAAGCTAGGCTCACCACCGGAGCTGAAGCGGTGAAACGATCATCTAATACGCTCAACAATACAGTATGGGTACCTCCACCCGAACCGCCATTCGTACCGATACGGCTGGTATCAATGTCCTTACGGGAAGCAAGCATGTAGTCAAGAATCAGTAAGCCGTTCATTGCCTGAATAGTGTGCGCCGCACTACTACGGTGTGCCGCACTGCCAACTTGCAAAGCCGACTCTCCCCATCCGAACAAATCATAGTCTACACAAACAGCTCCCATACGTGCTAAAGTTCCCATACGTTGTTGTTGGTCTTCCCGATAACGTCCGCCACCAAAATGTCCGTTAGGGCAGATTATCAACGCATGTTTTCCTTTCGATTGGGGCGTATAGATAGAACCGCAAACGTATAATCCGGGAAGTGTTTCAAGTGCGAAATTCTGCACGGTATAGCCATCAAACTTACGTATCTTTGAAAGAATAGGTTTGGATTTGACACATTGAGCCAACAAAGTATCGATACCTAAACGCTGACGTACCTCTTTTTTCAGAGAATCGGCACGAAGTTGAAAGGACTGTTGGTCTGTATAGAGTGTATTCAGATAAGCCAGCATCTTCTCTCCGTCTGCATCTGTACGACGTGGATACTCGTATGCTTTCAGCTTATACATATTTCCTTTCTGCTTAACAAATTTATAATCGAAAGGTGCCAATACATTCGTCAAGGATTCTTCCACGGAATAAGGACGAATACGGAAATCGGCATAAGACAGCACTTTTCCCACCGTATCAATGTCATATTTCAAACGGACTCCGAAACGGTTCTGTATATCCGTCAGTACTTCGTTCAAGGGACGGGCAAATTCCGTCTCGTATGTTTGCGTCTGGGCTTCGGCCGAAAGAGATGCGGCAAGAAGCATAGTAAAAAGGATTCGTTTCATTTATTTTTAATTTATGTAAGTTGTTTTTTCACCACAGATTACACAGATTTTCACAGATTTATTATTCTTATAATTTAGTCGAATTAAAAATCTGTGTTAATCTGTAGTATTTGTGGTGCTTTTAATTACTTCACCATTGACGATTACGTCATCCATCGTGATACGTTCACAATTTTCGAAGATACATTTCTGTTTCCCTTCTTGAATGTGAATATCACGCAAAACGATGTCAGATATCGGCGCTTCTTCCAAGCCCACTATTTTGATCGGAGTCTTTACGTTTGTCACAGTCATTCCGCTGATATGTACGTTACGGAATATCGGAGTGCGTTCACTCTTAGGTTCGGCAGGCATTTTACTGTATTTCAAATTCAATACGACAGCTTCCTGTTTAATGTTGCTCATTACGACGTTGCTGACACGAATATCTTCAACGACTCCTCCCCTTCCACGGGTTGACTTAATACGAATTCCACGATCTGTTCCGTCAAACACGCAATTAGAAATAGTAACTTTACGCACACTCCCACTCATCTCGCTGCCGATAACAACGCCTCCGTGACCGGAAAGCATGGTGCAGTTGGTGATAGTGATATTCTCGCAAGGTACTCCCAAACGACGGGCCTGCGCATCTCTTCCCGACTTGATTGTGATGCAATCGTCTCCTACTGATATATGGCAGTCGCTGATATGTACGTTGCGGCAGGATTCCGGATTCACTCCGTCCGTATTTGGTGAGGGCGCATTATCTATGGTGATCCCCTTTATGGTTACATTGTCGCAAAACTCCGGATTGACCGTCCAGAAGGGAGAATTTATGATTTTCACTCCTTCAATCTTTACTTTCTTACAACGAACAGGCTGAATGAACGGAGGACGGAAAAAACGTCGCTGCAATGTGCTTACATAATCCTTATTTGTTTCAGTATAAATGGCCGTAGTATCATTTTCTGCATCCCACATAGGCTGATATTTATTCAGATCATGCATACCGTTATCTTTCAGGTCAATCATGACCCGGAAAAACTCCATCCACCATTTTTTACCTTGTCCGTCCAAAGTTCCTTCGCCCTTGATCGTAATATTCTCTGCATCTACCGCATAAATCAAAGGCTGGAAACTTTTCATCATCACTCCTTCATGACGAACCTCGACAAAAGGAAGATAGTCATCAAAGTTATCGGAAAAGAGCAAGGTAGCTCCGGCTTCCAACTCCAGTGTAATATTACTTTTCAGATGGATACTCCCCGTCAGGTAAGTTCCGGCAGGAAAGAAAAGAGTACCTCCGCCACCACGGTTCAGACGGTCAATCGTTGAATTGATTAGCTTTGTATTAAGAGTCTTGCCATTTGCTTTTGCACCGGCCTTCAGCATATCTACACGCTCGGCACGAAGAACTGTGGTTGCACAGAAGCAAAGAAAGACAAAAAGAGTTGTTCGTAAATTCATAATCGATATTATTAAAGTATATTTCATCGTTTCCTTCTAAAAAATCATGCTAATAGAATCTTTTTTCTTCCCAATGTTTGAAGACAATCATTGAGATGTTTTTTTTTCAAACATGCTACATGATTAAAATAAAGATGCTGCATGATTTTTTATACGAATACATTGTTTTTTAATTCTACAAATATATACAAAAAGGTTCTTTTATTTTGCACAAACCAATTGATATGTTCCGCTCTGTATTTCTTTCGGTTCTTTTCCGCCCGGGAGATAAACAACAGCGGTAGTATTCACCGGAACAGACACGTTTAAAGTGAAAGTCCCATTCTCACAAGTCCAGTCCACATTAATGGTACCGTATAAAGTTTCATACGACGCTTTGACATATTTCAAATCTCCCACAGGTTGGGGAGCGATGATGAACTTCTGATAACCTTGTTTTGGAGTGGTAGAAGGACGAATACCGACCAGTGAATTAAAGAACCATTCATCAATCTGTCCCATCATAAAAGTGATTCCAGAAGAACCTTGACGGGGGTCCCATTGCTCGGTCAAAGTTGTAGCGCCGAATTTTAACTGGAAACCATATCCGGGAGCTTCTTCATGATTGAACATTTTATAAATAAGTTCATGTTCTCCATTACGCGCCAATGTCTGAATCAGATAACGGTTTCCCACATCACCGGTAGTCAAACGGTTGCCATGTGCTTCCACATCTTTTATCAGATTCGCGAATACTTTCTCATTCAAATCTGCATCCGGTCGGTAGTTACCTTGTTCATCTGCATCCTGCGTCATTTGAGGAACAGCGGAAGCGCATTACTACATTGGCTTCCTGTACCATATTGTGCCGTATCTTTATGAAAAAAACATTTATTAAATGCAACCATTATATCCTGTGCCAACGAAGTGTAATAATGAATGTCAAAGTCATTACCTACCATTTTCGCAGCTTGTACCAAATACATGACTGTCATGTAATAATGCGCAGTAGCCACCAAAGGAACGGGCGTATTCCGTGAGAATCCCGCACGAAAATCTCCGTAATCATACCAGTCTCCCAATCCGAAAGAAAGAATACCTTTATCTGCACGAGTCTTGAGATAATCCACGTAACGACGCATATTCGGATAATATTTCTGAATCAATGAATCATCTCCATAAGTCTCATAATACATAAATGGAAAAATAACTAAAGAACCTCCCCACTCCGGCGATTCGGCAAAAGCATCCATACCCGGACCTTCAAAAACGACATATTCAGGGGCTGTTGTCGGCATTGCTCCATTGGAGTGCTGCGCATCAGCCATGTTCTGCATAATTTGCGGAGCATAAGCAGTCAGATCATAATTATATAATAATCCCGGACCATTAAGATGCACCTGCTCCAGCCAACCAAGTTTTTCCCGGTGCGGACAATCCGTAAACACAGACTGCATATTGCTGCGAACCGCTTTCTCGATCAATCGATGAGCAGCATTGAATATCTGATTTGATGATTCAAATGTAGAAACTTTCTTTGCCGAATTGTAAACGAAACAGGACTGAATGTTTTTCAATACCGGCAATTGATGCGGATTCTTCTGTCCTTTTAAGACAGCCCCCTCTACCTGAATATATCTAAAACCATAATAAGAGAAACGAGGATGCCAAGTTTCATCTCCTTCACCTTTCAGAGTGTATTCGTAATAGTGCTGACGCCCCGTTTGACGCTGATTGCAAGCACCTTCATCCGTTAACGCTTCGGCTACAATCAGAGTTACTTTCTGTCCGCGTTTACCACGTACTGTTATTTCGGGAAAACCGGCCAGATTCTGCCCCATGTCCAATACAATGGCAGAAGGATCGACTGTTCTCTTTGGTCGATACAGAAGCTGATGCAACTTGGTCCGCATTTAGTTTGGTTACCTTTTGAATATCATACCGTTCCATGATTTTCACCGGAGCCGCCATCTGTGGACGAAGTATTCCTTTAGGAGCTTCCTGTACGACTACCGGACGCCAATCACTATCATCAAACCCAACTTGGTTCCATCCTTTCTGTTCTCCACGCGCATCATAATCCTCTCCTCCATAAATACAGTTGAAGGTTACCGGACTAAAAATCATATTTCCAATTATTATCGGAATGAACCGTCGTACATGTTCCATCTTCGTAGTTAATAACCAGCTCAAATAAAAGTGTGGAGGACCAAAACTAATCTGTAGCTTACGATAACGTCCCCCCTGCACATTATAGAATCCATTCCCCAATAAGATTCCTACGACATTTTTTTCACCACGCCGCAATTGTTCCGTCACATCATACGTGTTATAATAAACACTTTTATCATAATCACTCCAAAGCGGAGCAAACTCACTATCACCTACTTTCTGCCATTTAACGAAAACTCATAGAATCCCAGACCACAAACGTATGCCGTTGCCTCCACTATTTTCTTGCCCGGTTTACGGTTTGCACCCCCCCTTCTTTCGCATCTCCTACCTGGAATGTTCTTCTCAAACAAATACTTTTCTTTTTGCCAAAGTGTCCACTGCTTCCCAAGCAGCTTTCACTTCCGGTTTCTTCAGCTCTCCACCGTGGAACTTACGCCCTTCCGGTAAATGAGCATTTTGTCGGGTAATAGCTCCAATCCACTGCCCCGAAGATAATCTTTCGGGTACTGCCCGGAATTTCGCTTCACTGCTCCACTCGGAAGGTGTATCTGTTTCATCCCAAACACGAACGCGCCAACTATAATTAAATGAGTTATCAGGACGTATATCTGCCCCCTTTGTAGAAACTAACTGGCTCTGCGAAGAATAAACCTTCCCACTATTCCAAACGGAACGCCCTGTAAAAGCTTCCCGAATATCAATCTCATAGGCAGATTGTCGTGTCCCATTTTCCGGCGATTCCATCACCCAGCCCAAACGGGGTGAACCTTCGACCACTACCAGTCCCTCCTGCATCTCACAGGTAAGACGACTGATGGTTATATTCTTCGCCTGTACAAAACAAGACAAACAAATTAGCAATGAAAGAAGAATCTTTTTGAATTTCATTTTTCAAGTATCTTTTATTTGTTCGATAAATGAGAATTTATCGGTTAAATGAGAATTTATCGGTTAGGCTGAAAGCCTTACAATTATATATTTATTGGAGTGCCCTGAAAGGGCTTAATTATATAGCGTAGGGCAACGCCCTACGAAAAAAACACACCAGCCACAAGCCCTGAAAGGGCGGAACTGTATACAATTATGCCCTTTCAGGGCGCAAATTCAGATTGTCGTTTTTTCGTAGGGCGTTGCCCTACGCTATATAATTAAGCCCTTTCAGGGCACTCCGCAAAATTATCATTTAAGTGCATTTTCACAAACGATTTTTGTCAATGTATTCGCCTGCCCTACTTCCTTACCATCTACAAAAATGCGTAATCCTTTTCCGCAATGATAACGATCACCATTCTTATCCCAAAGAATCGTCAGATTATGACCATGATATAATACATTATCCAGGCAGAACCAATCCCACTTGTCGGCAGGAATTAAGGGGTTCACTTCAATCGTATTATCCAAACGCGGACGAAGCCCGATCAATCCTGTAATTATCAGGTCGTTGAAAGTGGAATGGTTATAATAACGGCTACGTTCCTGATCTCCTTTCAGCCAATAACCGGTCACCTCATCCAAATATTCACCAATATAGGGACGACCACGATGATACTGTGATTCCACATACAATTCCATCTGACGGAAATATACACTGTCAGACAAATACAGTCTGCGGATAATTATTCATGAAATTAGCCATTGCTGTCAATGTCTGTGCAGAAGCAAACGGCCAGATAGCTCCGTCCCACTCACACTTGCCCACTCCACGTGTACGGAATTCCGGATGACGGCGTTCTGCAGTTGTCAATCCATAAGAGCAGAGAATCCTTTTTCATCCATAATCTCTTTCCAGGCAATTTCATACTTTTGCGGTGGTATCCGGCAGGTTGAAATACCAAGGAATATATCCGATTGCTTCACGCACATTTCGCGGAAGAGTCCGTACGCATCGTCTCAAAAAAACTGATGACGTGTATTCCACAATTCATTTTCTACCAGATTTTTCAAAGTATCCGCTCTCATGCCGTATTTCATAGCCATTCCTTCATTACCGGAAAGAATTCCTATTAGCGAAAGAGCTTTAGCATTACCGTACATATAACTGTTAATTGTCGGACGGGCATATTTCTTTCTTCCGTCCTCCACTGATGGACTCTTCCATACCATCTTGTACATCACCTTGCCAATACAGTCCGTTCTTCAAACGATTCGTACGTTCCCAACGCTGATATTCTGTTTCCAGATCTTTCTTCATATCCAGCATATAATCCTTATCACCATCTACCATATAACGGGCCAAAACAGCATCTGCGTTCCATGAGCTGAACTTATCCATTTTTCTTCATCGGACCGCCATCATTGCCACGATACCATGTATGAATAATCTGATCCAAATATTTCGGATCACGCAACCAACGGCTTTCATAAATATGATGTCCAATTGCACAGGCAATCAAATTATATTTATCTGAATAAGAACGCTGAACGAGGAACTCCGTCATACCATAGCCAACAGGAGTCTTTTGATATGCTTACGCAATGACCACCAACGATAATAATACATTTCTTCAAAGTTATGTTGCGGGCACTCGAACAAAGGAATATTTTCTTCCATCCATTCCGAAGCCTTGGCATTGGGAATGGCCTGAACAATATTTTCGTCTTCCATACCGTTGAAATAGTCTGCATAATGACTGAAATCAGCATATTTAAAAAAGCGGAAGAAGCGTCTTTATCTGTAGAGGAAGTCTTCACATTGGCAATGCGATATTCAGCCAATGGATTTGCGCACCTGCATTCGGTAGATCGTAAGTTTGATCGGCAGGAGTATCTACAGTTGGGAATGTACGAGGTACGCCAGTACGGAAAGCAATTCGCTCAATAGTCGCCACGGGAGCATAAAACATACGCAAACCGACTCTCTTGCCATCTACATACACTTGAATATTACGATCTGCAGTCGAAAGAACTGCTTCTACATGATAAGTCTTCTCCTGCCTCATATTTCATCATATTTGCAAAACCGTGAGCCACCTTTCATACGGAAAATGCCATCATCAGTAAGTTCCATACGGGAACAAGCTATTCCATTCTCATCCAGAAATTCAATGTGGAGTGTACCTTTATTATTCTGGCCGGCTTTCAAATCAAATGATACTTTCTAAATTCTTTAGAAGCCGGAATCTTACGCTCTGCCTTCGCATAGTCAAACGGGTCTTTATCCTGTAAAATCAACCATTCTCCTTCTAAAGAAACCGGAGCCCAAACCGGAGAATAAATATTCCAGTCAGTCAGTTCCGCAATTGATTTATTTTTTGAGAAATCATCATCTGCATGTGCGGAAGCATTGATCTCTACCGGGACAGAAATACGGAAAATCCACATATCTTCTTGTTCACGCTGTATGAAACCCACAAATCACCATCGGCAGGTACCCCATTGCCTTCCTGAATACCACGGGATATTGAGGACCGTATGATTTATAATTTCCTCCATAGCGCATGGGAGTGATTTCACCATGTACCAGATTTAATGTAGTATATTCCAGTCCGTCTTTACTCAACGAAATAGCCAACGGCCAGCGAAATTCGACGGATTATATACAGTGGCGTATGTACCATCGTTAGACGTTGCCCCCAGATTTTCGCATTACTATTGACAAACCCTTTTGCACGAAGCACAGGCTCTGCCCAGGTATGTCCTCCATCTTCACTGATAGAGGTAAGCGCATGTTTCCAAAGACTGGCAATACGTCCATCCGGCAATGTATAACAATTGAATGCTTTGTATCCTTTCTTCAACGGAAGAATAGGATCTTCACGGTCAGCTTCCTCCACCCATTGCATCATATAGAAAGCGGATTATCCAGAATCTCCTGGCAGGCCTTGACGAACTCACGATCCTTGCTTTTTCTTAAAATACGGATAATCAGTATTCTTTTCATTAAATCCATGATTATAATAAATGAAATAGATCGGTCCGTAAGAACCGTCTTTCTTTATTTCACGAACCACCCGGCCAATACCGTTTCCATCATTGGGATCATCTTTTTTATCTAAAGCAACTCCATAATTTCCCATTGTAATCAGCTTGCCGGATTTAGAAACATAGAATCCGACACGCTGGTGCATAATGGCAATCAGATCTTTGGCCTGCACACCCGGACGAGACTCTTTGGTGTATCCATCGGGAACTTGATAAGGAGGAAACACAATTTCCGGATTTGTCCAGCGATATCCATCCTTCGATGTCATCAGAAAAGTCTGTGAAGGCGGTATGTGTTCGTCAGAAGGATCTGCCAGGTATTGATAGAAAAACTGTCCATTCCAATAAGCCAGCATCGGCTGATGATTATACGTCCATCCATTGCCGTTCGAAGCATCGGGATGTTCACGATTGGCACGTACCAATTGAATATTATGTACTCCGACTACCGGAGACAGTTGTCCGTCGTGATAAGCAGGATTCGATAATTCCTTTCCTGTGTAATGGATTCTGTCTTGTGCAAAGGCTGTAGTAGTCAACCAACCGGCAGCCAGTACAACAAGAATTTTAGCTAGAGTTGTTCATGATTTATTCTGATTTAAAATTGTTTCCGGGTTTATTTCTTTCTTCCAGCAATGCTTTTTACGACTGATTCCGGAGCCGTAAATATGGTTCCCATGCTTATGCCCTACAGGGATGCTTACCTCTTCTGTTACATCTGTAAAGTTCCGGAAATCCTTCGTACGCATAGCGCCATATATTTTTTTTTATATACATCAAAGTAGATTAGATAATCGTCTCCCCACTTTCTCTACAGACGGTCCTTCTACAAAGGATTCTGTGAAAGGCTGGGATGCGGGCGAATAAGGACCGGTCATAGAATCGGAAAAAGCGATTTTCAGATTACGTTCCGGACGGGTGTTATCTTTGAGTACCATTACATAGTCATTCTTTGCCCGTTTCACGATAACGGCATCAATGGTACTGAAACCTGGATCATACAAAAGTTTTGCTTTCGAAACGGTTTTAAAATCTTTTGTAGTGATATAGTATAAACGATGATTATTATTCTCTTCTTCTATTCCCTTTTCGAAACGCCCGGGGACACAGGAAGCCCATACTACCATAAACTGATCATTCTCGTCGTCATAGAAAATTTCCGGAGCCCATACATTAATGGTAGTCGGTTCGTCTGCCATTACAGGAATCATCTGTTGTTCCGACCAATGAATCAGATCCTTGGAATGTGCATAGCCAAATCTAAATCACCTTTCCAACTTGTAGTCCAGACCAAATAGTAGGTACCATCCGGAGTACGTACCATCGAGGGATCCCGCATGAGCTGGTGCTGTCCCAGTTCCGGCTTTCAGCCAGATTCCCGGAATACTATCCCAATGAATTCCATCCTCACTATATAAGTATCTCAACCCCTCATCAGCCGGTTCATGAAACGAAGTGAACATATAGTAGTCTTTGTTCCCCCCCACAAGAAGCCAGAAACAAAAGACTTATTGCGACTAATGTATTTCTTAACTTTTTCATTTGTATATTCTATATTTGTATCTTTTATACAGAGGAGACGATAGAAAAGCGTCATTTGTACTCAAATATACTAGAAGAATCAATAGATTCAAAATTTATATACGATAAAAGGGCGACTCTCCGAGCCACCCTTTCCACCATCAAACAAACTAACCATTTACAATGGGAAAGAATTTCACTTCTTTTTATAGTATCTTATTTTTTTTTAATTATATAGAACCTCCACGGGCTTTTTCCTCCCCGCTTTTGCATACGTTTATACCATTCCTCTCGTTCTTTCTTCAGGTCATATCCACGTTTAGCCAGATAATTATTGATACGTCCTTTGTACTTTCCGAAAGCAGCGTGTTTCTTGTTCGAATTTTCTGCATCCAATGCGAATTCACGTGCCTCTATCAGCCAAGCATAGATTTGAGCTTTTTTCTTCTTCTTTCAAAGTAGGAATCATGTCTAGATGTGAGTCATAAGTCACTTTTACTACTCCCATAAGTCATGCCATCTTTAACAGCTTCTATTTGCTTTTCATCAAGAAAGAGATAAATTGGCAGGAAAAAGCGAAATGTGAGAACGATATAGTGCCGCATCTTTTTCATTTTCCGCAGCTTTCAAAGCTTCATTTTTTAGCCTCACCAGTCAAACCCGGATTCTTTTTACTTTTTGACTTTCTGCATCCCGTACCTCATAAATATCATTTAATTCGAAGTAACGATTGGCTATGACATTGCGAACATCTTCGGCTATTTTCGCATCTGTAAGTCCGAGTTTATCAACGATCTTTTGTGATCGGCCGACAATAGACTTTACATATTTCGGATCACGGTTCTCTTTATTTAAGTCGACTGCTTGCGCAGATATCAACCAAAAGAAACAACAGAGACATTAAAACTAATTTCATCTTATTTTTTATAGTATCCAAAAAAAACCCAGTTCCGGCATCTTTTTCATAATTACATTAATTTTCCTTTTTCAGCTAATGTATCGTAGTTGTTCTTCTATATCTCTCCAGTCTACTTTAGTGCTTTGTACTGATACCATTGATATACTTTTTCAATATTCGTATATCCGTCACCTGTACAGTCTTTATTAGCATCACTCGGATCATTCGGATTTAATCCATTAGCAATTTCCCATTCGTCCGGCATACCCATCTTTGTCTGTATCAACATAAGGAGTACCTTTGTATTCGGGGAAACCACCCATCTGACGAATATCAGTAATGATACCTTGCTTATAAGAATCTTTCGGCAAACGACGATATCTGAACTGACCGTCTTCACCCATTGATTTAGGAGACAAACCTGTCAAGTCACCATAAGCGTCTTTAGGAAGTTTCCTTTTCATAATAAGGAATACCGGTCTTCACTTCCTCGATCACACGTTTGTCAACAATATCACGACAAGGAATATTCGCACCTACATGTTTCAATACATAGTCATAAGCATCTTTAGCCCCCATGATATTGATATACGGCATCTCGAACGGCTTATAGCTACGCATGTATTCAGTATATCCGTCAGTGTTCGGTTGAGTCTCAATCTGAATACCACCATTCCAGTTGTCTTTTGTTATTTCAGGATAGCCTTCCATTATATTTCCGTCGGCATATACTCGTCCATATTCTTTATGATCCAGCTTACTACGTCCTGCTTCCGGTTTCAAGATACGATGTCCTACATTGGAATCCTTCGGCAGTAGCAGGTCCCGGTTTTGTAGTAGTTATTAATCATATTGAACATAGCGGTATAATCACCACCATCAGAAGAACGGTGCACCCAATTGAATACTACATTATTAACGAAATTGAATATGCCATTCCAACCGATAGAAGGATTACGTCCGGAGTTACTAGCCCAGAGGTTACGGGCAAATGCACAGTTCTCACCACCTAACGTGCTACCAAACGCATGATTGTATGTATCCAATGCTTTTTGCCGAGATAGTATTTTGAATAGTTACGTTTACAGTAGGAAGTTTCAAGTCTTTGCTTTCATATTGTCCTTCACTCGGGTCGTACATGTGGCGATAGAAAGAAATGTTTTCATCCAATCCCCATGTACAGGAACAGTGGTCGATCATTATATTACCAACAGGATTACCTCCGAAAGAGTCATCGCGATGCCATACTTTCGTTTCTCCACGACGGAAACGCATATGACGTACAACTACATCATGTGTGTCTACCCAAAATGATTCTCCGGCAATACAAACACCGTCTCCCGGAGCTGTTTGTCCTGCAATAGTTACATAAGGAGCACGGACGATAATCGGAGATTCCAGACGGATGATACCAGCAACATTGAACACAATAATACGTGCACCGCCAGTTTCACATGCCTCACGGAAAGAGCCCGGTCCACGATCATTCAGATTTGTAACAGTTATCACTTTACCTCCACGACCACCGAAACTGTACATTCCACCTCCTTCAGCACCTGGGAATGAAGGGATATCAGCCTGCGGCAAATCGTACGGACGACCAGCCCAAGGAATATATGGACGTCCTTCTCTAGCTTCTTTTTGTACTATCGGCAACGCTTTTGCCCATGCTTCATCAGAACGTTTCCGTTCCTCGGTCATCATTTTTGTATAATTCGCTTTGGCTTCGCCAGTTATCTGCGGGTATTGTGCCCATACAACGGTCGGAGTCAACATTGTTGCAGCAAAAACTGCTAAAAGTACCTGTTTCTTCTTCATTTTTTTATTTGGTTTTGTGAAGTTGTTAATTCAAAAAATACAATAATAAGACGAAAGAAGAAAAAAAAGATTTGTAATCAGTAGAACAGAATTTATTATCCTAAATATGTTTTTTTCCCTCATAACCCATATTCCTATCAAAAAAAATAACGTCTCCAATCCTCTCATTCAAGAGATATTAGAGACGTTATCAAGATAAATCAGATATTATAAATTTATTCTGCTAATGGATCGAAAGTACCGTTAGCACCACCATTATTATAATCTGCCCAACCAATAGTCTGTGGCAATGTCTGATTAGCCTTTTGAGCTCCTTCCGCAAAACCTAGGAAGTAATATCTAGGAAGAAAATTCATATATTTAGGTGTATGATCAGTAGTATATGCATCACCTTTCTTCATTTTACGCGTCAAATAAGTATTATAAAACTCAACTAACTTATTCTGTTGACTGGAAATATCCGCTTGTCTCAAATCTAATGCATCCGGACGTGTTACATCTTTTAAAGGGTCTGGATTTACTCCATTTATTTCCCACGATGTACCACCAAGCCCTTTACTCTCATGAGTACTACTAACACGGAATTCAAGATTATCACGGCGTTGCCCATTGAGTTGTTTAAAAACCTAAATAAGTGCAAGTGTTTCCATTCCAACCAGACGGAACCCATGTGTCAGGAGCACCTTCTGCTCTTTCTGCACCACCATCAAACAACATCCAACGGCGTAAGTCATCAAAAACGTTTTCCTTCATAAGCCAATTCAATCTGACGTTCGTACAAGATGGCAGCAAAACATGCAGCTTGGTCACCTGACAAGTTGGTCTGTAAACCGAAATTATTTGCAGATGTATATCCTACACGAGCACGTATCTTCTTCAATTGTTCAACAGCTACTCCCCATTTCACCAGCACCACATGCAGCTTCTGCATAATTCAACAAACACTTCAGCATAACGAATCTCCAAATATGGGCTGCCACTAAATTTAAAACCATTTGCTTGACTAAATTTATATCTGGCATTCGAATTCACATCTAAATCATCCGAACGTTTACGTATATAGAAACCTTTAGCATTTGTCAACAAGTTATCCGCACCATAAGTATTAGAGCTACTAGCCTCTTCATTATCTCTATCACTCTCATTAGCATACCAAACATAGTTCCACAAATTATACTTATCCCCTGTATAAGGATTATTATTAAGCTTGCGTTCTTAGGATCACCACTGAAAGCCCAACGTACTCCAGGAAAGCAAACGTCCGGATAAAAACGAGGATCACGATTGGCAAATGGAACATTTTTTATCATAAGCAACAGAAGATTGCTCTAGTGTAGTATAAGTATTGCACGTAGAAGGTCTTTTTTCCATCAGCCATAGGAAACATATCAACCATCATAGCAGAAGGAGTTTTGCCACCACCTCCCATGGCATTTGATGTGGCCGAATACCATGTTCCCATGAGTTGTTTTACTAAAATCAGGTACTCCGCCAGTGGCTATATCATTATATAGCGTTACGAATACAGCTTCTGTATTGCCATCAACCATTGAAAAAACATTCGCCCAACCTGAAGCATTAGCTCCGGCATTACTTTCATTAGCTAAACCATATCCACAAGCATTTATTCTGGGTAAATCAGCAGTGATTTCATTATAAGCCTTCCTCCAACGTTCTACATCATTTTTACGGTTAAACAACGGACTTGCATATAACAAAAAGAGTCCGTCGCTTTCAATGCCAGTGCTGTACCGGAAGTAACACGTCCAAAATCACTTGAAGGCCATCCTCCATTTTCAGTAAACGGAGCAAGTAACTGCGCTGAACGCTCTAAATCCTCACAAATAAAATCAACACACGCTTTTGTTGTAGAACGAGGAGTGATAGCCCCTGCCACTGGTTCCTGTACTTCCGTAATTATAGGCACTCCACCATACCATTTCACTAAGTTGTAGTAACACCATGCACGAAAAGAAATAAACCTGTCCGAGTAACTCATTCTTTTTTCTTCTTCTGAAAGAGTACTATTCTCTATACCGTAAATAACATCATTGCAATTACGAATACGTCCCCAAACACTTGCCTGAATATTATTACCACTATTATGAAAATAATCAGGAACCGTATTGTTTCCACTCTGACTGGTCATCGGAGCGTCAGGATCTACGAATGATCCGAATCCACTATACTCTTCTGTAGACTTAGACTGTAAATCGGCTGCTCCGGTACTATTGTATTTCCAACTTGGTTCGGAACTCGTATTAGGCAAGCACCAAGCATATATATCATCTACACGTGCTTTTTGCGCCACTGAATGTATTATATGTACTTTGCGTCAACATAGTCGTAATTTTTTTTATCTTGCAGAAACTCGTCACTACATGAAGTGAAAGCACCTATCGCCATTAAAGCAACACTGAAAGCTATTATATTTTTTTTTTTTCTTTTCATCGTTATTTCTTTTTTTTAGAATGTCACATTTACACCAATAGTAAACTTACGCAAAGTAGGATAACTACCATAAGAAGTCATAGGATCTATAAAATTATCAGGATAAGGATTATAGAAACTAAATAAGTTTTGTCCTGTTACATTAAAACGACAACTTTCGATACCTATCAATCTTGTAAACTTCGATGGTATGGCATATGCTAATGTTAAGCGATTCATGCTAACGCGAGTTCCACTCACTCTCCAAAATGTTGAATTCACACTATTAACACTACCCCATCTTAAGTTAGGATATTTTGCATTGCGATTAGCTTTTTACAACCACATTACCTGACGCATCAACTACATCATTATAAACAAACATATTATCTGTATTCCAGAAGGATGGCATATTGGTATATTCCAAGTCTGTATACGAACCCGATCCTGAACCAACCATATTACCGATCTTAAGTGCCGATGTTGGGACAAAACTATATCCTCCCCCAACTTGCGCTTATCTGTGCAGACAAAGAAATACCTTTCCATTCTGCACTCAAATTTGTAGTGAAACCATAAGGATTACTTCGGTTTGACAAACGAACTTGATCATTTTTCATAACTTACAACTCCATCTGGTCCAGCATAAGTTCCGTCGGTCTGTTCTGCACCACGAATATCTTTATATATTAACATACCAGGTTTTACATTATCCTTAGTCATACCCATATATGATGTAATATTATATTTGGTGAAATATTCATCTATATCTTGATAACTACGGAACATACCAAGACACTGCATTCCCCATGTTCCCATATCGGTACGACTGCCTTCATGAATCTTCATATAACGTTGATTGGTTTCCCAGTCCATCATCAAGTACCTTATTATCCGTATACCCGGTATTCACAGACACTTTATATTTAAAATCTTTTCCTATTTTATCTCTCTCCAAGTCACAGATAACTCCATACCATATGTGTCCAACTCTCCATAATTAAAATTCGCAACTGTGTTCCTACTGTACCTGGAATAGAAGCTGAATATGGGAGTAACATTTCGCGATTCCACTCATAATAACCATCAATATTGAATGATAAACGGTTATTCAACACATTGAAATCCAAACCAAAGTTTGCTTTATATGACTTATCCCAGTGTGCATCACGGTTTACAGCGGATATTTCTTTATTAATAGTTATATGATTACCAGCGTTTGTTGATGTATTAACACCAAATATAGGTCCTTTATCTTTATCAACCGCATAGTTCTGCATCCATTGCCATGCTTTCGTATTATCCCGACCTGTTAAACCAAATGAAGCTCGTACTTTCAAATAATCAACCCATTTCACACTCTTTTTAAACCATTCTTCTTGTGATATAATCCAACCAGCAGAAACTGACGGAAAAACTCCCCAATAATTTTCAGGGAGCAAACTTGGTTGATGCATCCGAGCGAAGCAGGAACTCAAACAAGTATTTATCAGCATATGCATAGTTCACACGAGCCAATATATGATAATGTACCAGACTCTGCACGTTTAAATTCTGTAGTAGACGCACTATTATATTGAACTAGATTCGATTGTCCATTGGTAAATTCATAAGGATTAGTAACCTGTCCCACTAAATATTCACTTTCAGCCTCTGATTTTTCAATAGAAAACAAAGCACCTATATGATGACTACCAAAATCACGGTTATAAGTTGCAGTGAAGTTCATCTGATAATTATCAGCACGGCTCATTGTACGAGACAAATAATAAGGATCCCCACTGGCATTGTTTTTATAGCAGAACCATTATTAGCTAGTAAGAAATTGTTTTCTGCCAGCAACTCTTCATAAAGAGATTCCTGCCCTTGGATAGGTGTATACAAATGATTTCCACTTCCAGCACGTTTGGACATATAATAAAGTTCATATGACGAACCATATTGATTGTTTTTTTAGAATTGATACTCTTTGAATAAGAGAATTTTAGTTTTAACCCTTTCAACCATTTATTCCATCCAAAATCATATTCCAGTCCCGCATTAATGTTCATATTCGATGTTTCTGTTCTATTATAATCCCCTGCGTTTTGAAGCAGAGAAAATGAATAGTTTTGCGAAGAACTTACCTGTGAATTGCTAATACCATAAGGCACGATTGGAATACCATTCACTTCTTCAGGAATATAATACGGACGAACTAATAAAAGATTATAGTCTTTTTCGTCATTACTACCTCCGACCTTCACATTCGGCTTGTTTTTCTTACCATAATCACCAGAAACCTGAAGACTCGCTTTTAACCATTTACTAATCTTCACATCAACACCAGCACGATAGTTCCAACGGTTATAATCCAGATTACCAAGATTACCATCTTGATCAAAATAAGATATTCCTCCAAAATAATTAGCTCTTTCTGAACCACCGGTCATATTGATACTATGTTTTTGTGTCAATGCCGCTTTCCAGTATTTGTCCAACAAGTCATAATTCAAACCTTTCATTGCATTCAAACTCGTCTGCCTGAAACAAATCATTTTGCAAATTAATAGATACGTCAGTCGGATCAGCCGCACGTACAGCATTCCAAAGTTGACCATATTGGTAAGCATTCAACATCTTAGCACGAGAAACCTCATCCACAACACCAAAAGTTCCACTATATGAGATTTTAGGTGCACCTTGTTTCCCTCTCTTTGTAGTTACCAATATAACACCATTGGCAGCACGGGCACCGTATACAGCAGCCGCAGCATCTTTCAAAACCGAAATACTTTCAATTACAGACGGATCCAAATTATTAAATGCAGTTGCTCTAAGTTTTCTGTAACATCACCAATTTTCACTTCTACAGGATAAATATACCCATCAATAACATATAATGGTTCTGAAGCAGTACCACCAATATCTGATAAAACATCATTTTGACGAATATTAATCCGAGCATTCTCACCAGGTCGCGCATCTCCACCACTAACGCTAAGTCCATTTACCATACCACTCAACGTACTTTGCCAAGTTACCGGAAGCAAGATCCTGAATATCATCCATAGGTACAGTAGCAATAGCTCCTGTTAGATGCGCTTTTTCTGCGTACCATAACCTACCACTACAACCTCATCTAACTGCTGCGTATCTTCTTTCAGTTCAATCTTAGTCTGCTTAAAATCTGATAATACCTGTGTTATATACCCTATATAAGATATTTCAACCTGTTTTTCCGGATGGAACAACAACCATAAATTTACCATCCAAATCAGTTATAGTCCCAGTAGTTGTACCTACCACCTTCACAGAAGCACCAATAATAGGTTCCCCCGTCGTATCTACCACTACACCTTTGAATGTCTGTGTTTTCTGGGCAATAGCAGGCAAAGCCATTGTGAAAGCCAGAAATATGCCAAGGCACAATTTAATTATATTATTATGTTTCATTATTATAGCATTATAATTTATACTTTATATTTATTTATACCAACGAGAGTCACCACCTTTATTTTTTACAGCTTCTGCACCTTTAGGTTCAAAATCAACACCACCGTTAGTTTTTAATAAGTCAAGTTCCTGCAAGAAAGGACCTACGAACGCAGGGTCTTCAAGTGTAGCAAAACGGATTACCATTATCATCTTTTCGTCCTCCTGTATCAATGCCATTAGGAGTTCCACCATCAACTCCCCAAATAGTATTGCCAACAGTTGATTTCTTATTATTACTTTGAAGATACTGATATAAACGATATACATCATAGAATATATTGTATTCAACTTTTTGTGTCATTGAGGTCTTATCATTAGGTATATTATTGCCAAAAAGTCTTTATTTGAAAAAGTCTTACAGAATGTATTATTGGATATAATGTGAGTTGAAGTATTATCACTCTTGCCAAAATATTTCCAAGGTTGTGAGTTATTTTTGATAACGAATAAAATAAGCAGAACTATTTTTCACTAAATTATAAAATGTACTATTCTTAATAGTCATATCTTTAATTGTACCCGTAGCACCATATAAAATTAATAACCCCATTAGAGCCAGCATTATTCATCTGTACGATGCAATCTGTAATACGGAAATCACGTAAAGTCCATGGTTTTTTATTACCATAAAGCAAAGCTATTCTGCAGATTTTTGATATTACATTCCTGAATAATTACAGGCTTATTGATGATATAACCATCTTGATTAGCTTCATCTTTTTATAGCTTAAACTCTTTATTGATATTGTTTCACTAGGTTCTCCACTTAGAGTTAAAAAACCAGCACCAGTCATTTCTGAACAATCAAAATTAATGAATTTAATTTTCAATCCAGCTTGCGTCATAAATCCTCCGCTAGCTCCAACTTTTTACCGTTGGACGATTATCTTTATCAGTACTACGAAGTGTAATCACATTCAATCTAAAATCAACAATACCATTCAGAACATAAGACTTTTTTACCTGCTTCCAAAGCAAAAGCTTGTTCTTTATCACTATCTTTCAATTGATTATTAATATATTCAGCTATATCTTCACCTACAGGAATTGTTGTAGCAGGCACCAATGCAACATATTTAAAATCAGTACTCTCTTGTGCTTCCTTATTGTTCAGTTTTTCATTGCCAAGTGTCTTTATTTTTTTATTTTATAGGTAGCATCTTCTGTTTTCGTAAATACAACAGATGAACCATCTACAACACTATCTTGCATCACAACAACAGGATTCTCTGTAGTAACTGTAGGGTCTGCCGGATCTTCTATAAGATCTACATTAAGCAAATATCCTCCAGCTCCCATAACTACCGGCCACGTTATCTTTACACTTTCTGTACCATCAGAGTTTGTTAAGGTTGAAAAAAGCTATTATCGTCGATAACCGGCGATTCCAACTGTGCATTTGTCACACCTCCAGAAAAGGTTTCATTATCATCAAAACCTTTAGCACAAGAAACGAATAAAAAGAATTGCTGACAAGCCCCATAACTTTCCGGCAATCTTCATTTTAATCTTCATTTTACTCTTCATAGATTAAATTTTTAATTTAAACAAAAATAATATATTATATCTTCAAAATCTAAAAAGATCTTTTTAAGGAAAGACGTACAATCAAAAATATGTAATCACTTAAAAGAATAAAAAAAAGATTTTTGCACTTTTTTTCTCTCTTTGTAATATTAACTATATCATAATATCCTCCTATCTCTGTTGAAACACCTTTTTCAAATACTTTATATTCGTTCCATAATTCTTCTTTTCACGTTCCTCACATCATCCTTGTCTCGTGAGCGTTCTACAACCAGCCATCCAATCCATCCCCCATCTTATCCAGCGTCTTTTTTTTCACCTTATTCATGTCCAATCGTTCATTATAAGGTAAAGTCACTCCATCTGTGTCCGTACAGTGAATCTGGCAAATCCTCTTTTTCCCCAGAATTTTCAGCTCCTTGCACAAATCCCTTCCATTCTCCAATGCATTCTGAAATTTAAAATAGATCTTGATTCCGGGAGAATTAATCTCTTTCAATAGTTTCACTTCTTCTCTTGCATCCAATTGAGTTTCAATGCCAATCACCACTCCTTCAGAAGCTGCCATATCTCCTACCTCCTTCAAGCGTTTTACAACTTCTGTCCGTAGTGCCGGAATCTTTTCCCATCCGGCTTTGATTCCTCCCAAAGGAAGAAAGGCTACTTTGGCATTCATCACTTTCATGGCATGAAGGCAATCCTGAACTAAATCTTTATAGTTAGCCCGCTCCAGAAATGACTGTCCGTAGAAACCGGACATAGCAATAGAAGAAACTTCTAATTGATATTTTTGAGCAGTTTCACGAAATAGTTGCTGGAAATGGGGCTCGCGCAATTTATTATCAAACATTTCTCTCTTGCCAAGGCCACCCATATCCAATTCGACGCCGTCACCATTCAATTCATGTACCAATTGGAATGAACCGATTTTCTGACGCTTCAGAATCATCCAGTCACATACAGCTATTTTATAACGTTGTTCCTTTTGCTGCGATCCGGCAATTGCCAATAGAGGAAAACACTCTGCAAGTATCAATATCCAAAGGATATGTTTAAATAAATTTCTTCTCATTTTTTATTTTATTGCATACGATTTACATAGTAGACGTATGAAAGAGATTTTTGTAATCACCTATAAAACAGAGAATAACTAAAAATACTACGGAGTATAATTTAATAAAAGTAAGATAGTGACGGTATCCAAGACAAATAGTGACGCTATCTTGGTCCGATACCGTCACTATCCCGGGCATATACCGTCACTATTTTCGAAGAAGTAATAACAGAAGTAAATGTAAAAAAAATGGAGGTTGTGTCAAAACGTTGGCACAACCTCTTTTATATTTTACAGTTCTGCTATATTTTCTTTTGGCTATGCTGCTTTTTCCTCATGCATTTGGCAACAAGTTGCTATATTCCAATTATATCGGGTTATAAATAGTCCCATAAACATATATTTGGCAACTGTAATGAGCCCCCCTTTCCTTCTTTTTATCAGTTTAGCAACACATTTTTTTTTGATATTAAAAGCTATAGCAAAGAAAGCAAAGTCCATTGTAACCTTGTCTTCTCCCACATGCCGGAATCTTCTGTATGCCATGTTGTATTTCATTTGTCCAAACACAGCCTCTGGTTCTATACACCTCCTGCCTCTATGCTTGATACCTTCTTCTGAGAGCAACCTTTCCCGTGCCTGCCGTTTGTATTGATTTAATCGGTGGTTGACTTCTATAATACGGTTCCCCCGAGCTTTAAAACAACTGCCACGCAAAGGGGCAACCTTCGCATCTTTTTGCTTTATACCGGGCACTTTCGATGATGTATCCGCTCGCTGTCTTGTCACGTTTGGTTCCTATACGGTTCATGTGCTGTCCCATAGGACAAACGTAATAATCCTCTTGGGCATTGTTATGGAGACTTTCGGCATGGAATGGGTTGGGAGTATAACGAGGACGCTGTTGTTCTTTATGGAAGTAATTGTACTTGATGAAGGCTTCTATCCCATTCTCCTGCATGAACCGGTAATTTTCTTCCGAACCGTAACCGGAGTCTGCCACACAGATATTCGGTAAACGGTTATAGCGGTACTGGAAAGAGTGGAAAAAAAGATATGAGGGTCAGTGTATCGGTAGGGTTGGGAAACAGACGGAAGTCTGTGATGAATTGGTTTTCAGTACCTATTTGCAGATTATATCCGGGTTTGGTCTGCCCGTTCTTCATGGCATCTTCTTTCATGCGCATGAATGTGGCACCAGGATCGGTCTTGGAATAGGAGTTACGTTCTCCAAGGGTATCAAGGTGATTGTCGTATTCTATCAGCTTGTCACGATACCCTTCAAGTTCCATGACCTGCTTCTTCTTTTTTTTGCGCAGGGCTTTCTTTTTCTTCCTTATCCTTTGTTGCAGGCTGGCGTTCCAGGGGCTTCTTTAAGTTCATCCACTATGTCAGAGAGCCTGCAGGGAGTAAACTCCACGGATGTGTCTTTTATAGAGTTCTCCTGTGCCATGGCTTTCATCCACCTGTTCCAAGAGAATACGGATTTTATCCATTAGTCTCGTACGGTTCCGTTCGACTGTCTTGCGCCAGACAAAAGTATATTTGTTGGCTTTGGATTCAATCTTGGTGCCGTCGATATACTCCACATCAAGGCTGATGAAACCTTTATCGGCAAGGACAAGAACCAACTGGGTAAATACATTATTTATTTCCTCCTTTACACGGTTACGAAAACGGTTGATCGTGATAAAATCCGGATGCTCATTACCGGCAAGCCAAATATAATGAATGTCACGAAGGAGGTGCTTCTCTATTTTACGGCAAGAATAGATATTATTCATGTAGGCGTAGATTATCACCTTAAGCATCATTTTTAGGATGATAAGGACAACGGCCCGTTTCCTTATAAAGCTTCTTGAAACTCTCAAGATTGAGATTGTCAATAACAGCATTCACGATGCGGACCGGGTCGGTCGCAACTATGTTTTCATCAATTCTTTGTGGAAAAAGAACGGTTTGGTTGGGAATGTAAGGACGAAAATGTAACTTTGCCATAACGAAAAACTTTATACCTAAAGATACGAAAACTTTGGGTAATAACAAAGCCCGGGCTTGAGAAAGTCTGGGCTTTGCGCATAAAAAGGCTGTGTCAGCGTTTTGACACAACCTCTGTCAACCCAAAAACGATACCTATGAAACACTGTGTGTTATTTCAATTCAAATTTTAAATATTTGCCGTGAACAAGTTCATCATGTGTGATATGATATTTATTGAACTTCTTGCCATCCAATAGTACCTTATCAATATATAAAGTTCTGGTTGAGTACGATTGGTTTCAATCACCAATTCGTTCTCTTTATACCATTTCGGATCTAACCGAATCGTTACCTTATTAAAAACCGGAGTCGTCAATGTATATTCGGGTAGTCCGGGGCAATCAGGATAAAAACCGATCATATTGAAAAAATAGCCCAGGAAGACATCGTTCCCGTATCATCATTTCCCCATGGAGATACCATCAGGTTTTGTTGTAAAGTACTTATCTAATAAACGCTGCGTCTCTTTCTGTGTACGCCATTCTTCACCTTTAAAGTATGAGAATAAATGAGCATAAGCAATATCCGGTTCATTTGCCGGGTCGTAAAGTCCTTCATCAAAAACCATTTGTAGTTTATCGATAAAAGGTTTCTTTCCACCCATCAGTTTAGCCAATCCATATACATCATGTGGTACATAGAAAGTATAATTCCAAGAATTACCTTCGTGGAAACCGGGATTCGGTTCAAAGTTCTCTCCTTGTCTCGGATTGAACGGGCTATAAAACGTTCCATCGGGGGAGAATCGGACGGAAAGTACCAAATTCTTTGCTATAATAATGTTTGTATCCCAGAGAACGCTTGTAGAACATCTCTGCATCTTTCTTTTTACCCAAAGCCTCTGCAAAGCGAGATAGCGCAAAATCAGCAATATAATATTCCAATGCATGAGATACGGAGTTGTCATATTGTTCACGAAGCGGTACATATCCTTTTGACATATAGTCATCATTGTCCGGACGCATCAGATTTTCCGCCCCGGGTAACGTAGCCGACTTGTACATAGCTTCATAAGCCAGATCAACATCAAAATCACGCAAACCTTTCATCCAGGTATCTACAATTACCGGAATACTCGGATCACCTTCCATTGTCAATGTTTCCCTGCCATATAATTCCCATTTAGGCAACCATCCATGTTCGCGATACATATCAAGCATTGTACGTACCATTTCCATCTGACGTTCCGGATAAACCAAGGTCAGCAATTGATGAACATTGCGGTAAGTATCCCAAAGAGAAAATACGGTATAGCGATCTCCTTTTGTTGTCAGAATCTTATCACTTTCCATTGCCGGATATTCTCCGTTTACATCCTGCAAAATATTAGGATGAATCAGCAAATGATAAAGTGCTGTATAAAATACAGTCTTTTGAGCATCCGTACCACCTTCTACAGTTATACGTGATAAAGTCATCATTCCATTTGGAGCGTGCTTCAGCATGAATCTGCTCGAAATTCTTTCCAGTCTGTTCACGATCCAGATTCAACCGGGCATTTTCTATGCTTACAAAAAGAAACTCCCATTTGCACTTCTACCTGTTCACCTTCTTCTGTATCGAAGGAGAAATAAGTACCAATGTCATCTCCTGCTATTTCTTTTCCGTAACGAGTATAAAGTTTATACTTTCCCTGATCCTTATCCCATTCAGCCTCAACACCCATCATCGGACGTTGTTTCTTCCAATACCCTGTTGCAGAAGGATTCTTCTTAACCCGCAATACAAAGTAAATGGGGAATACAGCTTGAGGATTATAACAAAATGTACCAAGTAGTTTGACTCCTTCCACCTCACAATCGCTTACACGACGAAGCATGGCACCACTCTCATTCGTTAATCCCTCCCCCAGATTCAGCAGGATATGGCTTTTTCCCTTTCGGGAAAGTAAATCGGGCAATGCCGGTACGTGGAGTAGCCGAGACTTCCGTTTTTACATTATATTTAGTCAGATAATTAGAATAATAACCCGGTGAAGCCTGTTCATCCTTATACTTACTACCATATTCTTTATAATCCACATTCAGTTCTCCGGTAGTAGGCATCAGCAATAAAGAACCTAATTCCGGACAACCGACTCCACTCAAATTTACATGAGCATATCCGGTAAAGAAACAATTTGTATATTCATAAGGCGTAGACCACCATCGGGCATCTTTATCGTATGTGTTTTTCGGAAGATCCCATCACATTGAAAGGAACCACAGACATCATACCATTCGGACAAATCGCTCCGGGATTGGTAGTCCCGAAATTAGTAGTTCCGATAAAAGGATCTACATAATCTATCAAAAGACTTTTATCCGTATTTTTTAGGGGAGGCTTCCCCCTTCCCCGCATAAGCGGAAAGAAGGGAAAAAAGCAAGTGTGTATAGTTAATATAATACGTTTCATATCTTAATTAAATGATACTCGTTCGCTTAGTAAAATCGATAATCTCTTTTATATATCCGAAGGCCATACCTACCACAGTATCTGCCGCACCATAATAAACAGCAACACGTTCACCATCCTGCAAAGCAGCACAGGGGAATACTACATTAGGAACGTCACCCTGAAGTTCGTAAGGAGCAGCCGGCCCAATCAGATATTCACGTGTACGGTAAAGAGCTTTTTCCGGATGATCTTTATCCAATATGGCAGCTCCCATAGCGTAACGGAAACCATTACAAGTAGTGATTACACCATGATAGAACAGCAACCAGCCTTCATCTGTAAGGAAAGGAACTGAACCTGCACCAATCTTCGTACACTGCCAAGCGCTTTCCGGGAAAGGAGTCACTTTCATTACACAACGGTGTTCACCCCAATATTTCATATCCGGACTATAGCTGATGTATATATCGCCAAACGGAGTATGTCCATTATCACTGGGACGACTCAACATCGCATACTTGCCATCGATCTTTCTGCGGGAAAAAGTACACCATTACGATTGAAAGGCAAGAAAGCATTCTCGCATTGGAAAAACTCCTTAAAGTCAAAAGTATAGGCAATACCAATAGTAGGTCCATGATAGCCGTTACACCAAGTAATCCAATATCGGTCTTCAATCCATGTAACACGCGGGTCATATTTATATTCGGATTCGATCATTTCCGTGTTACCGGCTTTAAATTGAATCGGTTCATGACTAATATCCCAATGAATACCATCTTTACTGAACCCTGTGAAGATATTCATCTGTACAGCTTTGTTGTCACAACGGAATACGCCGGCAAAACCATCTTCAAAAGGAACAACTGCACTATTGAAAATACTATTGGATGAAGGAATATGATAACGTCCGATAACCGGATTTTGTGAGTAACGCCACATAACGTCTGTACATCCGACAGGACGATCTTCCCAAGGAATTTGAATTTTATTCATAATCGTTGATTTTATATTATTTATTTTTTGAGTCATCATACGTGAAAGGTATGAAATAAGTAATCAGAAAAGCTGGAATAGTTGCAATTAACACATAGATAAAGAAATTACGATATCCTAATAAGTCACTAAGATAACCGCTCACCATTCCCGGAAGCATAACTCCCAGGTTCATGATCCCCGAAGCAAATGCATAATGCGACATCTGATGTTTTCCAGGAGCAATCTGTTGCATCATGAACAAGGTCAGTCCGACAAATCCGAAACCATAGCCGAAATACTCCATTGTGATACAAGTTCCGATTAGATACACATTAGTAGGCTGCGCAACTGCCAAAAAAAGTATAGGCAACAAACGGAAGATTAAAAATACAACAGAGAGTGAACAGTGTCTTTTTTCAATCCGAACTTAGAGACATAAATACCTGCCAACAATGAGCCTAAAACGAAAGCAGCGGAACCAAAGATACCATTTAGCGTGCCGATCTCTGTCAACGACAGCCCTAAGCCGCCTACATCCCTTGACGCACGTAAAAAAAACAGCGGAGCTATTTTTCATGATAAAGCCTTCTGCCAAACGATATAAAATAATAAAACAGATGTAATAAAGAATATGCTTTTTAGTAAAGAAGTTAGCAATGACTGCTACCAATTCGTGCCCAACCTCCGATGCAGTTTTCTTTTGTTGACGGAACCTGTGTAGAAGGTAACATTTTTATATGATAAATACCGATCAGTACCATTATTGCCGCAATTACGCCGAAAATAATCATCCATGCAGATGAATACGCTCCTTTGTTAGCATCTATCGAAGCACCTTCTATTGCTCCGAAATGCTCTGCCAATGCTCCTGCCATAGCAACTAATCCTCCATTAGCGACCAATTTGGCTACATTATAAAAAGCACCCTGCACTCCGATGTATTTTGCCTGATCTTCTTTATTCAATTCAGCCATATATACACCATCACAAGCTATATCGTGCGTTGCTCCACTAAAAGCTATCACTGCCATCGTAGAGATACTTATAGCGAAAAAATAATCGAAGAATAAAGAAAAAGCTACTACTCCAAACAGTACACCGCTCAACAATTCTGTTATTAATACGAAGAATTTTTTTCGTACGATACATTTCAAGAAAAAGGACTCCACAAAAAAATTTCAGTGTCCAAGGCATCATAATCAGAGAAGTCCAGAATGCAATTTGCGTATCCGAAATTCCAAGATCCTTAAACATGAATACGGAAACCAGATTAATAGCAATAAAGGGAAGTCCCATTGCAAAATAAGCGGTAGGTACCCAATAAATCGGGTTGATAGTTTTTCCTTGAGAAGCAGTTTTATTCTGTTGCATAGTTCATAGTATATAGATGAAAAAAAAACATTTTTCTGACCCATCTATATATAATACAACTAAAAAGGGGAAACTACTAACGTCTTGCCCCTACTTTTTTTTATTTTATTGTTACTTCGTCGATAAAGAACCACGAAGGATGGCCTACACCATAATGCCAAGTCGGACATTCTTTCGTTCCGCAGTGACTTCTACTTTCACATAACGAGTTTTTATCGGTTCGGCTGATTCAGCCTTGACTCCACGGAATTTTACCTCACCGGTACGTTCTTCCGGTAAATCAATCGTTTTCCAATGTGTATAATGCTCACCGTCTTCAGCATATGAATAAACCACCTTTAGAGGAAAAAGAATCCAGGCCCCTATTTGATGAAGAAAATCTGTTTCCACACTTTGTATCTCTTTTGTTTCGCCCAAATCTATAACAAATGCACCATCGGTTCCTTCCCAACCAATCCAGCTATCAACAAAGGTTGCTCCACCAAACAAACCGTCAACCAATGCGTTCTTTCCTAATGCCGCATATTTTCCGGTAGGAGGAATTAGATAAGTAACTTTTGCACCCAAAGCTAAACTTCTTTCTTTCTGCGGCATGTAACGTTCGCGATACAATTTGCAATAGTCTACCGGTGAATTGGAACGCTCATTCAATGTAGGAACTTGAAACTCTTTCACGCGTTCCTCAAAAGGTCTAACTTCTTATTAATATCTACCAAATCTTTTTCTGTCTCTGTTCGTGCAATCTCCAGTTCTGAATACTGAATTGGCAGACGTGCCCGTTGAACTCGTTTTAAGAAATCGGGTTCTGCTGCAACAGCCTTTTCAGCCAAATCAAATAAATGATTATAACGACGCATCAAAGCAGGCTTTAACATGCCATATTTATGTGATACAGGTGAATCATAAATCCATAATCTCTGTCCGCTACCTATTAATGCACCTTCCATAACCTTTATGTATTGATAAAGATATGGCGCTGCTTCACCATAATATCCATGTAGGAAATGTTGCATCAATGAGTCTACATTAACTTCTGGATTCCACATTAACTTTTGACACTAAATAAGCGCGAAGTTCTGCAAAAATCTCCTCCCCTGCTCCCTGCTATTTGAGAGAAATGCATGGTGGCATGATTCTTTTTGAACAGACGAATATTATCCTGTAAAATATGAAAATTAGGAAATGGAGCCAGATAATTATCAAAGTTAATACCGTAATCCCACACGAAAATATTATTGGTAATCTTAGACCATCCTTCCATGGCTTTCACAAACTTTTTTCCCGAAGCATTCTCCGTCAAAGTTACTTCACGGTCACAGTCAATATCACATAACATAATATTCACATTCGGCAATGGCTTCACATGTTTCGGAGGATTCATCGTATACAGATAGGCAAGCGTGGAAAATTCTTTATCAGGAAAACGGGCAGCCAACTTATTCAGAAAAGTAATGATACTTCCAGAAAGTGCTCCTTCATAATCATCAATTGCTTTACAAGCATCACACGTACAATTTGTATAATTACCATCATTCTGACTTACAGACATGATATGTTTATCTGGATTTGCTTTTGAAAATAGAATCAACACGTTGAGCAACAATCTCAAAAACCTCCGGATTACTCAAACACCACTGGCTGGCCTTTCCCGGGTGGCGTTTTCCTTTAAAGTAAGGAATAATATTCCGGATGTTCTTTCCCATAAATGGATGAAGGCAGAAGCTTATCAAAAGTATGCACCCAATAACCGGCAGCAAACACTTCATTCGGTTCCTCTAAACGATTCCACCACTTATAAATAGAGTCTGTACGGATAGCATAACATTGTGTCTGACGGTAACGAAAGCCCGGATTCTCGACTTTATTAATTAAGGGTAAGTTCACTGTTTTTGAAGGGGTAAGAGAATATTCATTCTCTCCCCAATAATCGATACCCAAATATTGCTCTAATAAAGTAACAACCCCATATACAACACCGTTTTTCTTTACCAGATATTTTTAGAATACCATCTTGAGTAGAAATAGAGAATCCATCCTCTGTTACTTCCGCTGGAGATTGACCACCAATGAGAATATCTCCTTTTCGAGGAGTTTGACTTATAACAACAGGCAGCTTACAACTGGTTACTTTTTGAATAAATGTTTGTAACAAATTTGCAGCTGTCCACGATATTATTTGATTATTCTCTTTCAAAATGATCCTAGAACTTGTATTCCCATTAGTTTACTAACATAGTTTGAGAGAGAGACGGAAACGCCATACTAATTCCCATAAACCATAAACAGAACCGTAGAATAATAGATAATTTCATGTTTTTTCTTGCTATTAAAAGTTATTATATAATAGTAATACAATCAATATGATACTATTAAACAATCAATCTTTTTCTTTTTTCATATTTATTAACTTATATAGTAAGTCCCACTTTTATCCGAAAAAACGAAAAAGTGGGACTTAAAAATTTTCAATAACCTATTAATTATTTCGCATATAGGTCAAATTCCGTAAGGCTGACCGTATTGGGACCTTTGTTTCACATAATACTTTAAATAACGCGTTTCAATAGCTTTCGAAAACTTAATATATTGTGTGCCACTTCTTGAAATAGTTACAGCTCCAATAGATTTCCATTTTATTCCATCACCTGAAGTAAATACTTCTACTGCAGTCGGTGAATAACTACTAGCATAACACTTATTTCTTATTCCTGTTAATGTCTGCACCTTACCTATATCCACAGTTAGCCAATATTCTGCTCCTCTCACGAGCTACATCAGAATTTGTTCCATCAATTAGATTTTTAGCATCTCCACGAGTCGTCGGGGGCAACTTTTACAGTCCAGCCAGAACGATCGGCAATCAAAGTACCTTCAGCCGGTTGCCCGGACTCTACATTGACATGAATATTTTGAATTTTCACATAAACTACTCCCTCTGTTAGAGCTAAGTGCATCTAAGTTATTACCTTCTATAGAAGATATGGTAACTGGCAACAAATATCCCCCTCTGTAGTCAACGATCCTACATTTAATAGCTCTATTTTTATAGAATCTCCAGATACACTTTCTCCATTTTCAATAGTAACAGTTTTATTGGTGAAAGAATAATTTTCAGCAGGTAATATGTTATATTCCGTATCATTAGCTTTATTGTAAGCACTTACTAGATTATCATCACTATCGGCTGTTATTTTCACATCTTTCGATAATCTCTCCGTGGCACATGCAACAAACCGATAATTAGGTTGTAACTCATTTACGACCACTGAATTATCTTTCAAAATCACTGACAACGATGCTTCATAAGAATCTACCGGAAAAACTTTCGTAGAAAGATAAAACTTAGAATTTATAGTAACTTCGTCATCATCGTCACAAGAGATGCACAGTGGTGATGCCATTAATGACATCACTACTGTTTTCCATATTATATTTTTCAATCTCATAATTACATCATTTGAATATTATATTATTTACCATCTGATCTAATGCCATCTACCCATCTGACAACTCCCCTTAGGTGCCGTGGCTTTGTTTCCATGACCAGTTGCATCTTTAAATTCGGTTCCTGACCCTTCATTCAATTTCCAATAAGCCTCCAAGCCATCTGTACCCGGATTTATCGCAAACATATTATTCTGAATCTGCGACTGTGAAATAGCAGTAGTCCAAAAAAACGTACTTCGCTAACTATAGCATCTGTAACCATCCAATCACCATTGCATATACCAAAAAGTATTCTTAACAAGACGCAAAGGTTTTCTTGGAAGATCTAATGTTGCATCAATATTTCCATTTACATAAATAGTCAATTTCACTCCATCACAAACAAATGCTAAATGATACCATTGATTATTTTTAAACTTAGTAGCAGCATTTACTTGAGTACCTTGTGTTTTTATCTGCAAAATATTACCAGGAATCGGGCCATCACCAAAACGGATATAAATTTCACCATCTTCTGCGATACCATTACCTGGACCTGCAGAAAATATTGCTTGATTCTGATAGCTAGGAGGACCAGGATAACCAACTCCAGGAGTCACCCCATCCCCAAGTTCGCTCATATTAATACGCATTTCAAGTGACCATTGAGTTACTGTATAATCCTGACGCATTTCCATAGTAATTGGTTTTGTACCCGTCAACACTGGTGCAGAGGTTATAATAACCTGATCCATGATATAAATCATCACATCTGCACCTTCCAAAGTTTGTTGCCCACCTGATACAGCAGTAATAGCAACCGGTAGTGCAAATTTATCACCAGAATCAAGCATTTCCTTTGTCAACGGATCAATTGATACTTTAACAGTAGGAGCCACTAATTCTCCTTTTTATAACCACTGTCTTTTGATCAAAAGAATATGAACCTTCCGGCATAGATTTATAGTTCGTACCACTTTTTGTATTATATACTTCCAACGATTTTCGACTTAGTCCCAAAGTAACTTCTATATCTTTTTGTTGCAATTTGTCCCGACCGAGGAGTCACAGTGACAACACTACCCTCTTCAGCTACTGTTACTTTTTAGATTCATAAGACAAACTACTGGATTCAGCTAAATAAATTCTACTGCCGATAGTATCATACTTTGCATCTTCACAACTTGCTATAATTGCACAAAAAGCAATATGGCAAAGGCGAACATTATTGTATTTTTATTTTTTACCAGATATCTCATAATTATTATATCTTTAAATTTATTATTTTACCGGTGGATTCATAATGCGGATAGCATTACGCAAATAAGGATAAGATTCTTCTGTACCATCAATTGTATATTCATACCCATATGATAAGTTCCACCCCCTCCTTTTACACATTTTTTCCCGTTAATAATAGGTGTCCAACGTGCCATACCTTCCAATGACTTCATTTTATTTCCATATCGATCTGTGAAATCAGCACCACCAGACAAAGCCCATTTTTCAAAATTTTCAGTTACAATATATTTTTAGCAACTTCTTCTGCAGTCAAATGCCCATCGAAGTTTCTTATTGTAGAGTTTAAACGGCTATCCAAATTGTCACGTCCAGTATTATCTCCTGGAGAATCATAAGCCTGCACTATAAAATAATTAAAATAAGGACCTGACTCCGATACAATACTTTGTGGCTCACCGTCAATTACTAATAGCCTGTCTGTACCCGATTTTGGTCCGATTCTTTCTCCCAAGGTCTGAATGAACAACAACATATTCTCATCACTTCCACTCATGTTACCTCGATGACCAAAATTAGGCTCATAGTCAATATCAAAGCCATCATATCCATATTTATCAATACTATCACATATTGCATGGGCATATTTCTTTTTATAGCTTCTTCCTTATTCTCATTCCATCCCCAGAATTCCAGATAATTATCTTTATATTCCTCGGGAGTCAATTGGTCACCGATATTTTGAACAATAAAACACATCAAAGCTTTAGTCCCTTTTACATTTTGTACATAACGCAAATCTTTTGTTTGCGCTTCTGTCAAATTCTCCAGTTACCCCAAATAGAAACAAAATCCACACTATCAGGAAGTCCGGCTAAACATTTTTCTAAAGTAGCTCCATTTCCGGTCCAATACCAAACCATCCGAAAGCAACCGGATGATCTGTTTTCTTATAAGCGCGAAGCTGGGCATAGTATTCTTCCGGAAGTGACGACTGAGTCATATCTTTCCCTGGAATTTTGGTTCCATGTCTGTCCAATCATCACACGCTGTATTCGCAACCGTTATGCCAAATAACAACATTATAAAATAGAATATCTTTCTCATACTATTTATATTAATATAGATTATACTATTATTCACTTATCCCTACGCTGCCACCAAACCTTAGTCTGATAATTATCAGCGCCACCCAATTTACTTACAGCAGCATTTTACATTAGCAGCATTACGAATATATTCCGATGGTGGGAACGGAATACGATTAGCGGAAGGAAGATTGGTTACATTTCCATTCAATAACGGGAAAAAACGCGGATACCCAGTACGACGATACTCACTCCATGCTTCTTGTCCCAAAGGCCACATTGCAATCCATTTTTGGGTTATTAATCTTTCCAGTTTTTCTTCCTCACCAGCATTATCTTTCCATTTGATAGTTATAGAGCTAATAGCACTTTCATTCCCCTTATTCTCATTAGGATCTACATAATCAGCCTGAGTACTTGATTTCATCATTCAGGTATTGGTCAATACCATCCGATACTCCCCATTGTGCAAAGGAAAGTCTGATAGCTGATTCATACAAATCTTTCACCGTTTCTCCTTTTACATCCCATCTAACATTGCCGCTTCAGCTTTATTAAAAGCTGTTTCAGCTGCACTCATCCATAAAGTACGATCCATCTCTACAACATTTATTCTAGAGAAAGTCGGTCCGGTAATATCATTACCATAAGACAAACCTGCGCGCATACCCACATAATCATCATCTCCTTTATCGCTCGTTTTCTTTTTAAAATATTTCGACATACGTGGATCGTTGTATCCTTTCATATAAGATGTAATATCGGCAGAGACACATTGGTCAGGCCATTGCACTAATACCGTATACAATTGATTTTTAGTGCCTAAAGAAGTTGCGTTATCTTCATTGGAAGTAATTACCCCCTATAGAATGGTTAATAGCTTCCTCCGCCATCTGTCTGGCATATTCACGATCTGCAAAACGAATACGAATGGCCATACGTAGTTTCAGTGAATTTGCAAATTTCACCCATTTCTCAAAGTCACCGTCATAAACTTTATCATACTTAGCCATCGTTCTGTTGTTTGGATTTTCGGTCACATAAACAGTCATTACATTAATTGCATCAGTCAGATCAGTAAACATTGCATGATATGCTTCCTCCATTGTATCGTAAGGAGTCGAAAGTTTATCACTTGAAATTTGGGAATAAGGAAGTGCCCCATACATATCAAGCATACGATGCATTGTCGCAATTCTCAAAAATCTGTGCCCATGCAAAGTTAACTCCTGTTCCTTGGGTTACATTCTTTTATTTTATTCCATGCACCATACGTCAATACCATTACATTATCATCTGCAAACTGCCAGTTTAACCAGTTCTCGGGTGCATTATATGTAGCAAAATTTGCCCCTTTAAACTTATCTGTTGCCATTACCTGATAACGTCCATAGCAGTCACCAATCAAGGATTCATTGGTATT
>VOFK01003477.1_pt1 | contig 58286 bp, 91 predicted proteins | sample 5384121 | NCBI WGS metagenome assembly VOFK01 (sample SAMN12384730, study PRJNA508395) | human gut metagenome | isolation source: healthy gut J | host: Homo sapiens | reverse complement strand
GTCTTAGCAGATTTTACTGCATCTGCATATAATTGCTGTTCCTGTTCCAATATCAAGTCCTTCCATATCTGGGAATTGCATCTGCGGATGTTGTGCTGACCTCGATCGGTCCGTCGTGATTGGACCGGAGGAAGCGATCGTGGTATCCACTGGAAGTTACTCTTTTTCCTATGATTTTGCCTTATCCATCATCTCTTTACAGTAGTCGAGCTTGCTGTCGTCCACCAAAGATTTTCCGATTTCTTTCCCTCTAAGCTTTTTAAGAAGGTATATGCCATAATGTCGTCGATGATTAAGGTATCGCATTTTTCTAATAAGTTAGAATAACATTTAATTTGTCGGCAACCTTTGCTTAAGATGGCAACAAACGGTCTCACCGGATTTTTCTTCTGCATTTCCTAAAAAGTCGATCTCTTTTGCATAGCTATCCGACAACTGCTGGTGTCCACTCAACTCGGCAACTCCTACGTTCGAGCAGTGTGCTCTTATGCGCTGCACCGAATGCATCGTTTACAAACTACGTCACAGAAAGAAGCAAAGTCTTTTGAGAATGCCTCTCCGATTTTGTCCTTCTGCTCGGTAACGGGTATTTTAAAAGGATGATGTCTCCATCTTTCATTGCCTCTACGGCTGCTCTTTGCATTTGGTCCTACTACTTCGTTATCTTTTCGCAATTTACCCTCCTGTCCTAATAACTCCTGAGAGTCTATGCCAATAGAAGCAAAGATAAGCTTGGTTTTGGCCTCCTTGTTTTCCTTATGGGAGCAAAGAATTACTTTTCCGCCATCTGCTACTACTTGATCGTAGAGGTGTTACCAGATTTGTTCTCGTTCTGTATTCCTTCCATCTTTAATGGTACGTTAAATCACAAACGGCAAAGAACACGAAGTCCCCTTTACATTATCTACTGATTTTTTGTTTAATCCCATTTATTTCTCCTCCTGGATATTGTTATGTGCTGCTACCGAAATCTGAAAACCATCTCCGTAAATCTGAGCCCCTTTAAAGACCGACCCATGTTGAGTCTTGCTCTGGTATCTACTACTTGGTGCTAACCCAGAGGTATGATTGTACGAACCATCTGAGATGTAGTTGTTCCTCATTGTCATCACCATTGAAACAACCTGTGTACTTCATATAAATCATCAGAAATCCATTTTACTAATGTCTGAGTTGCATCAACAGAACCAAATCTCATTCTTAATGATATCGGAAGATACGATCCGTCCTGTTGTATCCGAAGCGACTCGTTGTTGCTGCTGCTTTCATAGCTGCATTGGATATCTTCTTTGCCGCCGCTTAACAACTGCCGTTAAGATCGTTGTGGAACCTGTCGAGAACACGCGCAGCGCCGATTAATTTGCCGTTTAACCCGAATAACCAGACCGATTGCTTTGCAGCGCCAGTGCTGTTAGAACGATATTAACTGCTGCCGTGATCTTCTTAATCACCTTTTCGTGGTCCGTCTGAATGTCATCTGATCACCTGTGTAAAGCGTGGATTGTGCACATGATACCGACCAATCAAAATTTGTTTAATGCATCTGCCATTGGTGCTAAGCAGTTTATTGTACAAGAAGCTGCTGAGATGATTGTATCAGAAGCTTTTAATGTCTCGTGGTTTGTGTTGTATACGATTGTTGGAAGACGTTACCTGCTGGAGCAGAAATAACAACTTTACGAGCACCTGCATTGATGTGCCTGTGCTTTTTTTGGATGTATAGAATCCGGAGCACTCAATACAACGTCAACTTTTAATTTCACCCCATGGGCAATTGTTTGCATCTGGGAATGCGTGATTTTGATTTCTTTTCCATCAACTGTGATAGAATCTTCTCCAGCTGTTACTGTGTCAGCTTTCTCATATTTTCCCTGAGAAGAATCATATTTTTAACAAGTGTGCTAACATTTTAGGCTTGTTAAATCGTTGATTGCTACTACTTCGTATCCTTCTGCACCGAACATCTGTCTGAATGCAAGACGACCGAATACGGCCAAAACCATTGATTGCTACTCTTACTGCCATTTCTTATTCCTCCTAGAAATTTTTGAATGAAATTTTTTCTTTACTTTTGAGCTGGCTTGCCCAACTACTGATATTTTTAACTAATTCTTGAAAAATTTCAAAGGTATTTCGTATCTTTGTTAAACTTTTCACTATTTTTTTACACATATTGATTTTGTATAAGAATTCAGGGGCAAAACTACCGTTTTGCCCCCAGTATTGTTTCACTTCTATTTTCGGATGGTGATGGATTTGATATTACTGTAAGATCCATAGAGTCTTTGTCCGTTTACATTCCGGTATGCCCGTATCTTATAGTAGTATTTTTTTTTCCGATCATCCGGTTTTTGTCTGTCATGCTGCAGTTCTTTGCTGAATTGATCGTTTTATTTTTTATATCCGGAGTTCTTTTTGTGGAACGGTATACTTCATATCCGCTGGTTTTATCGCTCCGGTTCCACTTTAACCACACTTTTTTGGTCGCTTTATTCTTTGCCGTTGTCAGCTTCACGGTCTGCGGTATTTTTACCACACTGTCATAATTATTCGCATGGCGGATATAAGTTAAGCCCGTAATGGATGATTTTGGGATCGTAACGTTCCATCGGATCTTGCAGTGGCCGTCCCAGTTGCAGTCTGCAAACGTGATCGTATCTGCCGTAACCTTTGTCACAAAAACGGAATGCGTATTATACCTGTAACGGATCACATCCCCGGCTTTTACTTTTTGACAGGTTCGTATGGCTAGACCAGGTTCTTGGTGCACTTCCGAACACATCATAACCGAGTTTTTCTGAAAATCCCATACACTGGATCGCATTAGAAAAACTGTTACAGCCGCACTGCCCCTGATATCCCTTTGCCAGACAATTGCCATGATGCGTACACGGTGTATCCGTCCAGCCATCCGGGTTATTTACAAAACTCCCTGAGTGGTTCCAGTATTTTCCGTTTGGAAATTTTTTTTCTGAAGTTGCGTGATCCTCTGCTCTAAACTTCCGCTTGTACTTGCTGCTTCTGCCTTTATCGGTGTATCTGCCACAGCCAGCATGGACACAAGCAGGCAGACCGTAAGCAGTCCTGATAGTATTTTTTTCATCGGTGGATTCCTTCCCTGTTGGTATATTGCAGATGTTTTCTGCTTCCTTTGTCACTATATTAAATGATAACATGGGACAGGGATGTGAACAAGTGGAATCTTTTGCTGTGATTGTGATATAATGAGTGCAAGCGATGAGCAGTGCCATCCAACGAAAATATAACTGACTTGTGCTTGCATAAAGTCAATTATATTTTTGTTGGATGATAGGGCGAATGCCCGTACAGCAAAAAAATCTTTGATTTTTGAGCGGCACTGCGATGTGTATGCATACACGGTAACGCATAATTGAATGAAATAATCACAGGAGGATTACAAATGCTTTGGGACACCCATTTACATACACGTTATTCCGGTGACAGCACTGCCGAACCGGAAGATATGGTTCAGGCTGCCCTTCAACATGGTTTGGATGGCATCTGCTTTACCGATCATATTGATTACGACTATCCAAAAGAACCGGAACTTTTTTTATTCGATATGGATGCTTATCAAAAAGAGTTGTCTGAGTTAAAGGAAAAATATCAAAACGTTCTGCCAATCTGCATTGGTGTGGAACTCGGTCTACAGCCACAGGCCGCGGAATATAACCGTCAGCTTTTACAGAACAGCATTTTTAGACTTCGTCATTGGTTCTTCCCATGTTGTGCACGGGATCGATCCTTATTATCCTGAGTATTATGAAGGAAAAACGGAGTATGAGGCTTACTTAGAATATTTTGAATCCATTCTAGAAAATATTCAGGCTTATGACGATTTTTGACGTTTACGGACACATCGACTATGTTGTCCGCTATGGTCCAAATAAAAATGCCGATTATTCTTATCGAAAATATTCTGACGTGATAGATGAGATCTTTAAGCAGTTAATTTCCCGTGGAAAAGGCATCGAGTTAAATACTGCCGGTTTAAAATACGGTCTTGGACATCCGCATCCAACGGAAGATGCCCTTGGCCGCTACCGTGAACTTGGCGGCGAGATCCTGACGATCGGTTCTGACGGACACAAACCGGAACACCTCGCCTTTGATTTTAAAAAAGTGCCCTCGTTTCTGCAGGATGCCGGTTTTCGCTATTATACGGTTTTCCGGGGACGGAAGGCGGAATTTGTGAAACTGTAAAAAGAGTTCTAAAAAATCCGTAATGTGACAGGTACGATAAACCTCTATCACATTACGGATTTTTCTCTGTTTTTATATTTTATACTAACTTCATTCCATCCTGTTCTTCTACACAGTCTGTATTTATAGTTCTTTACGCACTCCTTCTACTCGTCCTTCTAATTTCCCTTTCAGTATTAAATCATCAAATTGCTTTTGCACATATTGACCCTGCCCCCTTCGATATAATCATCTTTGACTGCAAGTAAATTCTCTGTTCCTGTATAGGCAGCTGCCATATTGTAGGCATCCTCTTCCATTTTTCCATACTCAGGATCTTTCGTCATTAACTGCCGCATACTCTCATCATCCTTAGAACAGCGGATAAAATCCAACATTCCATGCAAATCTGTAGCTGCATCCCATTCGTCTTTTCCATAGTATAGCACAAATGTCACAACCGGATAAAGACGTATATCTTTTTTTTGAACTCCACACAAATACTCTGCTGCTGTTAAATGCTGACCATCCTTTCCTTTTTCTGCGAAGTCTTCTGCGGATACACTTAAGCTGCCTCTCGTATTCTCCAACATCGTAAGACATTGCCCGTACCGGAAATGTATAATCGATGTTGCTCTGATTTTCAATACCGATCACGGAAAAATTAATGCCAAAGGCAGTCTTACGGACTAAATCACGGATTTTAATGCCATATGTGTGTTTTCCGATATACCGGTGCTTTCTGTCTCCCGTGGTCTGTCCCCAGAAACCGGTCTGCGTATCCATCTCCTGCTTTTTTTCTAAATTGAATTAAAAAGCATAGATTTTTTGATTTGATATTAGATAGAATTGACAGGTATACACCTGATAAGATATCCAGAATCTGTATGCTTTGTGAGAATTTTATCATAAGTTCCCGCTGCTGTAAAGGATACTTTTGGCTTCTACGCTTAGTGCAATATGGATACTACATTCAGATGCTGTCAGCTAAAATTTGCGGAATCTGATATCATTTTTGCCCAAAAATATTTACACTCAAAAAAATGCCGTAACCCCTTGAGATTACGGCATTTTCAACGTTTTCTTAATTAATACTTTAGTTCTTCTTAGAACTTACCAGCCTTTGCAGCTTCCTCAACAGAAACAGCAACTGCTACGGTAGCACCTACCATTGGGTTATTACCCATTCCGATCAAGCCCATCATTTCTACACATGAGCCGGTACGGATGAAGAACCTGCGAACTGAGCATCAGAATGCATACGTCCCATTGTATCTGTCATACCGTAGGAAGCAGGACCTGCTGCCATGTTGTCCGGATGAAGAGTACGGCCTGTACCACCGCCGGAAGCAACGGAAAAGTATTTCTTACCCTGCTCGATACATTCTTTCTTGTATGTACCTGCAACCGGATGCTGGAAACGTGTAGGGTTTGTAGAGTTACCTGTGATAGATACACCTACATTCTCTTTGTGCATGATCGCAACACCTTCTACTACGTCATCTGCACCATAGCATTTTACAGAAGCACGAAGTCCGTTAGAATAGGATTTCTCATATACTACGTTTAATTCATTCTTTGCGTAATCCTTCTTTGTCTCAACAAATGTGAATCCGTTGATACGGGAAATAATCTGTGCTGCGTCTTTTCCAAGACCGTTTAAGATAACGCGTAAAGGTTTCTGACGAACTTTGTTTGCTTTCTCGGCAATACCGATCGCACCTTCTGCTGCTGCAAAAGATTCATGTCCTGCTAAGAAGCAGAAACACTCTGTCTCTTCCTCTAATAACATTTTTCCTAAGTTACCATGGCCGATACCAACTTTTCTGTGGTCTGCAACGGAACCCGGAATACAGAAAGCCTGAAGACCTTCGCCGATTGCTGCAGCTGCGTCAGAAGCCTTCGTACATCCCTTCTTGATTGCGATTGCAGCACCTACTGTGTAAGCCCAGCAAGCGTTCTCAAAACAGATCGGCTGGATTTTCTTTACCTGCTCGTAAACGTCAAGTCCAGCATCTTTTGTAATTTTTTCAGCCTCTTCGATGGAGCTGATTCCATAGCTGTTTAAAACAGAATTGATCTGGTCAATTCTTCTTTCATATGATTCAAATAATGCCATTTCTGTTCGTCTCCTTTCGCTTCGATTACTCTTTTCTTGGATCGATGATTTTTGCTGCATCATCTACACGGCCATACTGTCCTTTAGCTTTTTCCCATGCAGTGTTCGGATCATCGCCTTTTTTGATGAAGTCAGTCATTTTTCCAAGAGAAACGAACTGGTATCCGATAACCTCGTTGTTCTCGTCAAGAGCGATACCTGTTACATAGCCCTCTGCCATCTCTAAGTAACGAACACCTTTTTCTTTTGTTGCGTACATAGTACCAACCTGAGAACGAAGTCCTTTTCCTAAGTCCTCTAATCCTGCACCGATTGCAAGTCCGTCTTCAGAGAATGCACTCTGAGTTCTTCCGTATACGATCTGAAGGAATAACTCTCTCATTGCAGTATTGATTGCATCACAGACAAGGTCTGTATTCAATGCCTCAAGAATGGTTTTACCCTGTAATACCTCTGCTGCCATAGCTGCAGAGTGTGTCATACCGGAGCAGCCGATTGTCTCAACTAATGCTTCCTCAATAATACCATTCTTTACGTTTAATGAAAGTTTGCAGGCACCCTGCTGTGGAGCACACCAGCCTACACCGTGTGTAAAACCTGAAATATCTTCGATTTGTTTGGAGTGTACCCATTTGCCTTCTTCTGGGATTGGAGCCGGTTCGTGTTTTGCACCTTTAGCAACCGGACACATGTTTTGAACTTCCTGTGTGTAAATCATTTTAAGACTCCTTTCGATTGGATGAAATTGTAGTTGCGTTAAATTCTTAACACACTGATGTAGTTATTTTCTCATAAAATGTCGAAAACATCAAGGGGATATTGAAAAATTAGAACAATCTGATGTTACAATAGTTCTATCAGCCGTTTCACATCCTCTTCTTTTTGTCGCCCAGCTTGTCACAAATCTGGCTACGGTGTGGTTTTCGTCTACCTTTTCCCAACGTCCGAAGACCACTTCTTTTTTTTGCAGTTCTGCCATTTTTTCATTCTCCAGCACAATAAAAATCTGGTTTGTCGGCGAGTCCAGATAAAAGGTATATCCTTTGTCGCGGAACGCATCTTTTAACTGCTGTGCACCGGAAATTGCAACTTTTTCCGATTTCAAAATAAAGAGAATCGGTAAACAATGCATCAAACTGAACGCCCAGCAAACGTCCCTTTGCCAGCAGTCCGCCATGCTGTTTGACACTGGTAAAGAAATGTTTCGGCATATTGTTCTTTGTAAACACAACTGCTTCGCCGCACAATGCCCCTACTTTTGTTCCGCCTATGTAAAAAACATCACAATAGTTTGCAATATCCGTTAAGCTGACATCTGTGCCTGCACTTGCTAATGCATAGCCAAGACGCGCCCCATCTAAATATAGGGGAAGATCGTATTCATGGCAAACTGCGGATATCTCTTCTAATTCTGACTTTGTATACAGTGTACCGTATTCCGTCGGATGTGTGATGTATACCATTCCCGGAAACACCATATGATCGTAACTTGCATCACCGTAGTAAGTTGTTAAATATTTTTTTAATTCTTCTGCCGATATCTTTCCATTCTCCTGTGGAATCGTGAGTACCTTATGACCGGTAAATTCAATTGCTCCTGCCTCATGTCCGCTGACATGCCCTGTCGTAGCTGCAATGACACCCTCATACCCTTGCAGCATCGCATCAATGACAATCTGGTTTGTCTGCGTTCCTCCACTGATGAAAAAAATCTCCGCATCCGGACATTCACATGCCTCTTTGATTTTCTGCTTTGCCCGCTCACAGTAGGTATCATGGCCGTAGCCGGACAACTGCTCCATATTGGTATCGATCAGGTGCTTCAACACCTTCTCATGTGCTCCCTCAGAATAGTCATTTTCAAAATATAACATCGACTTCTACCTCCTCTTACTCGTTCTTTTGTACAACCTCATTGCGATTTTTATAAATAGAATGGTCTGCTACCACTCCGCGTACCATAGAAAGCGGATAGACATTGGTATGAGCACCAATGACCGTACCCGGATTTAAAACGGAATTGCATCCTACCTCCACATAATCTCCAAGCATCGCCCCGAATTTCTTAAGTCCTGTTTTAATTTCTTCTTTTCCGTCTTTTACAACCACAAGTGTCTTGTCCGACTTTACATTAGATGTAATCGAACCCGCACCCATATGAGACTTATGTCCTAAAATGGAATCCCCCACATAGTTATAATGCGGAACCTGAACGGAATTAAAAAGTATCACATTTTTCAACTCGGTAGAATTGCCCACCACGCAGTTTTTTCCTACGATGGCATTTCCTCTGATAAAGGCACAATGTCTGACCTCGGCACCTTCATCAATGATTAAAGGTCCATTTAAAAATGCTCTCTCTGCCACCTTTGCAGATTTCGCTACCCAGATGTTCTCTCCGCGTTTTTCATATACTGACACATCTAAGGTATTTCCCAATTCCACAATGAAATCTTTAATCTTTGGAAGCACTTCCCACGGATAGGTCACACCTTTAAAAATATCCGCTGCAATGGTTTCTTCTAAATTATAGAGCTGATGTATCTCACACTTTTTCATTGTCTTTCTCTTTTCCTTTCGTTTTCCCTTTTTTATAATATGCGGCTGCATGATCAAAAAGAACCGCGCAGGGCATATTGATTTCTTAAATTCAATACCACATCTGTCCGTCTTTTGATAAAATTCTCTAATTTTACCATGTACTCTTCTGTCGTAATGCTTCCCTCTGCCACATAGGTCAGTCCTTTTTTCCCAGCTTGCTGTTAAATCAGGATTTAACAATGGTCTTATCGAAGCATTTACTACATCATAAATCATCTCTCCAAGCAGGGTCGGCGTGATGATCTGTGTCTTTTGTTCAATGCCAGATATTTATTTGCCACTAATTTTTTTTTAAAATTTCCGCACGGGTCGCTGAGGTGCCGATCCCGCTTCCCTTGATCTGCGCTCTTAACTCTTCGTCTTCGATCAACTGTCCGGCATTTTCCATTGCCAGTATGATAGAACCGGAGTTGTAACGCTTTGGCGGAGAAGTCTCCCCCCTCTTTGATGTAGAGGCTTTTCACCGGAAGCTGTGTTCCTTTTTCATAGCTGAAATCCGTTCTAACAGTTCGGTATCGCAAAGCCCGCTGTCTGCATCTTCTTCCGGCTTTTCCTCCAGTTTTTCTTAAAAAACGAGTAGTCCATGACCTTTAAATAGCCCGGATCTGCTAACACCTTAAAATTAGAAAAGAATTTTTCTCCTTCTATCGCAGAGGTCAATGCTACTTTCTGATATACCGCAGGCGGATAAAATATCGCAAGAAATCTTCTGGTAATAACTTCATAGACTTTGACTGACAAAGGTTTCAGACTCTTCATCGCCCCAAATCCCTGTCCTGTCGGAATGATCGCATAATGGTCGGTGATCTGCTTATCGTTGACATATCGTGTCTTTGCAAGTCCCTGATAGCTTTTATTTGCGATGATCTCTTCGGCATAAGCCCGTACTCCCGGAATATTCTGCAGACCCTTGATATTTTTTGTTGTGATCTCTTTTGATACTGCCGTAGAGAGGACTCTGGCATCTGTTCTTGGGTAGGTCACTAATTTTTTCTCATATAATTCCTGCACAATGCGAAGGGTTTCATCCGGACTGATCTTGAAAAATTTAGAACAGTCATTCTGCAGTTCCGCTAAGTTATATAACAGCGGCGGCTTTTTCTGCTCTTTTTTCTTCTCGATTTTTTTCTACAACTGCCTGTGTCCCTTCGGTCTGCTGGCTGCTCTGTCCATTTTCGTTCTCGGTAAATTCCGTGTTTCCGGTAAGACCGGCAATAAACGCCCCGGCATCCTCTTTTTGTAAAAATCCATTGTCTTTATAGAGTTTTGGCGACTGATAAAATTTACTTCCCTCAGGTGCCTTCCACTCGCTCTCTATGCCGGTGCATTCGATCGGCATGCTGCTGAACACCCGGTAAAACGGTGTTTTTACAAATTCACGGATCTCACGTTCCCGTCGTACCACCATTCCCTGTACGCAGGTCATTACCCTGCCGACAGAAATCACGGTATATCGCTCATGCAGATAATTTGCAAGCGTATTTCCATATTTTAAGGTCAGAAGCCTTGAAAAATTAATCCCCATTAAATAATCTTCTTTTGCCCGCAAATATGCGGAATCGGACAGGTTATCATATTCCGATAAGTCCTTTGCCTCGCGGATGCCACGCAAAATCTCTTCTTCCGTCTGGGAATCAATCCAGACACGTTTCCGCTGCTTTCCTTTGTCTTTGACACCTGACATCTGCTCCACCAAACGGTAGATATATTCTCCCTCACGCCCTGAGTCCGTGCAGACATAAATCGTATCCACATCTTCCCGGTTTAAAAGCTGCGATACGATTTCATACTGGTTCTTTGCACTTGGAATCACTTCATACAGGAACTCTTCCGGTAAAAACGGAAGTGTCTCAAGACTCCACTTTTTATATTTTTCATCATATACTTCGGGATAACTCATCGTGACAAGATGACCGACACACCATGTCACGACTGCGGTTTCTCCTTCTTTATAACCGTTGTGGTTGCGCATTTTCTAACTTTAATGCTTTTTTGCAAATTCCTGCGCAACGCTTGGTTTTTCCGCTATGTATAAAGCTTTCGCCATAATCACTCCTACAATTCATTCATATCAATTAATTTTATTTTCGGATTTTCTTCTGCTCTCTCCCGGATTGCTTCATCAAAGGACTGTGCAGAAAACAGATAATACTGCTCCGCTTTGATTTTTGCCTGTTTCATCGAAAATTCTAAATTTTTCCACATTTCATCGGTCAGTTCCGGCTCTGACCAGTTGCAGATTGCCACGATATTCTGCCGCACGGAATCCTGTGCAATGATATCAATGGTTCCTTTTTTTCCGATCCATACGCCCATTTTCACTGCCTGTACTGCCAACTGTCCCTGTGCATTTAACAATGCCAGATACTCACCACATACTTTTACAAAATAGCGGTTCAGATAGTCATTCAATTCTTCTTTGATATAGCGCTCATAAAATTCCTCGGTACTCATTTCATACAATCCGCTCATGTGCGGATAAACAAACTTGTACCAGAAGTGGATCAGGGTATGTTTGATCTGATACAGACCTTTTTGTGCATTGTCCCATCCTCCGGTTTCAAACACACTGATCTTCTCTACAATATCGTATGCCATCAGATTTTTTAAGTATACACTGATCTTAGCTCTTGAAAATCCCGTATCGTGATAAAGATCATTCAGCTTGCGGTTGCCTGCTGCAAGCGAGCATAAGATCGTATTATAGACAGATAATTCCCTTAAATCCCTGCCCACTACGCGCTCTGCCTCACGGAAAAGATTTCCGTTTGGTGACAGGATATGCTTACACACATTATATTTCAGATCTTTTTTTAGAACTCCAACGGTTCACATATGCCGGTACTCCGCCAATGATCCCGTAGGTTTCCACACATTCGCTTACGGAATATTCCGGCAGTGCATGTACCAGTTCTAAGAACTGCATATCTCTTAAACGCACTATGCGGTCAACTTTTTTAAGACTTGCTTTTTAAGCAGCTCCCCGCCCTCTTCTTCAATCCACTTAAAGGCACTGCTTGCTAAAATGATCAGAACCGGCCCCGGATAAAGGCGTTTTGCCTTTAACTTCATAATTGCCTCTAAAAAAGTATCATCCTTTTTTGCGATATGATGAAATTCATCAATGATCACGACCAGTTTGGACGCATCACCGCTTTTGATCCGGTTAAAACACTCTTCATAGGTGTATTTTTTTATGGCTGCATCATACTGCTCTTCTATCTGCATCCCCATCATTTTTCGCTGCTGCTGCTCGGATGCCGGACGTGCTCTGTAATAAAAGGCTTTTTTGTCCTGCATAAAATATTTTAAAAGCTGCTCTTTCTGGCAGTTCTCATCACCGTAATAGATGACCAGACGGTTTCCGTTTGCCTGATATTCTTCTTCTAATGGTTTGATCTCAGCGGTTCTGATAATCATAGACTTCCCTCCTCATATGTGAATTGATGTGTGTTTCGTATACTCTATATCCACAGTGCATCTCAAAAATCGGAGATTTTTTCGATGTACGGGCATTCGCCCTATCATCCAACAAAAAATATAGCAAACTTCATTCCAGCACAAGTCTGTTATATTTTTTGTTGGATGTACTGTTCATTATTTCACACATTATACCATAATTTAATTTTTACAACAACAAAAGAAGCCACATTTGCGGCTTCTTTTTTGAAAAACAGCTGTAATCTCTATTTCGATTTTTTTTGATTCTTTATTTCTTTGTAATGTATCCCTGTGCTTTTAAAAGCTCAGCACACAGAATCGCTCCGCCTGCGGCTCCGCGGACTGTATTATGGGATAAACCAACGAATTTCCAATCATATACCGTATCTTCTCTTAAACGTCCGACAGATACTCCCATTCCGTTTTCATAATCCACATCTAAAGCTACCTGTGGGCGGTTATCTTCTTCTAAATACTGGATAAACTGTTTCGGTGCACTTGGAAGTCCAAGCTCCTGTGGTGCTCCTTTGAAGTTTACAAGTTTTTCGATCAACTGCTCTTTGGTCGGCTGTTTTTTGAATTTTACAAATACGGCTGCGGTATGTCCGTTTAATACCGGAACACGGATGCACTGGCAGGTGATGACCGGGCTCTGTGCCGGAACGATCACGCCGTCTTTCACTTCGCCCCAGATACGAAGCGGCTCTTTTTCAGACTTTTTCTTCTTCGCCACCGATGTATGGAATGATGTTGCCTTCCATCTCCGGCCAGTCCTTGAAGGTCTTGCCTGCTCCGGAAATTGCCTGATAGGTTGTTGCAACCACCTCATATGGCTCAAATTCTTTCCATGCCGTCAGTACCGGTGCGTAGGACTGAATAATAGAGCAGTTTGGTTTTACTGCCACAAATCCTCTGGTGGTTCCTAAACGTTTTTTCTGGAACTCAATGACTTTCATATGTTCTGCATTGATCTCCGGTACTACCATCGGTACATCCGGTGTCCAGCGATGTGCACTGTTGTTGGATACAACCGGTGTTTCTGTCTTTGCATAGTCTTCTTCGATTTTTTTGATTTCCTCTTTTGTCATATCTACTGCGGAAAATACAAAATCTACTTCTGATGCTACTTTTTCCACTTCATTGACATTCATGACAACAATCTTTTTCACGGCTTCCGGCATTGGAGTGTCCATCTTCCATCTTCCTCCGACTGCCTCTTCATATGTCTTACCGGCACTTCTAGGGCTTGCTGCAATGGTGGTTACCTCAAACCACGGATGATTTTCTAACAAGGAAATAAAACGCTGTCCTACCATTCCCGTTCCGCCTAAAATACCTACTTTTAATCTGTCACTCATATCTAATCTCCTCACACATTTCGCTTGTTTTTGTCCGTTTATTACGGACACTTGTCTTTCTGTTAAAAATACTATGCTATTTTCGACAAAAAAACAATTCATATTTTGCTAAAATTTTCTCTTAGATTTCTAAATTTCTTATGCATTTTCAACAATTCTTACTATTTTAACCAGTCTGAACCATGATTTTTTACAAGATATTCTTTTTTCTAACGCAATCACTTTTTCTATGGCCTCTTTTCCCGGTGCACCGATCGTCAGACGTTTATTGACACAGGTTTCCATGGAAATTGCATCATAAATATCTTCTTCAAATACCGGACTGATGGCTTTTAATTCCTCTAAAGACATATCATCGATCGCCATATTTTTATCAATACAGTAAAGTACGATCTGACCTACGATACCATGTGCATCCCGAAATGGCACGCCATGATTTACCAGATAATCCGCTGCATCTGTTGCATTCGTAAATCCGTTTTTAGAACTGTTGCGCATCACTTCCTGATTGAATTTCATCGTATCTATCATGCCTGTAAACAGTGCAATACAGCCTTTTGCCGTATCCATCGCATCAAAGGAAAGTTCTTTATCCTCCTGCATATCTTTATTATATGCTAGCGGGATTCCTTTCATGGTTGTGAGCAGTGACATCAATGCACCGTAGACACGTCCGGTCTTGCCTCGGACTAATTCCGCAATATCCGGATTTTTCTTCTGTGGCATAATACTGCTTCCGGTGCTGTAAGCATCATCGATCTCTACAAACTGATATTCATTTGAATTCCAGATAATGACTTCTTCGCTAAAACGGCTCAGATGCATCATAATCGTAGAAAGAGCTGATAAGAACTCGATCAGATAATCCCTGTCGGACACACCATCCATGCTGTTTAAGGTTGGTCCGTAAAATCCCATCAGTTCCGCCGTATAATCCCGATCCAGTGGATAGGTGGTACCTGCTAATGCACCGGAGCCCAGTGGGCAGTAATTCATTCTTTCAAAGATGTCACGCAGACGCTGTCTGTCTCTTTTAAACATCTCAAAATAAGCTCCCATATGGTGTGCTAACGTAATCGACTGTGCCTTCTGTAAATGTGTAAATCCCGGCATTATGGTCTCTGTATTTTCTTCCATGATTCTTAAAAGTACATTTAACAATTCTTCTAACAATGCATCGGTTGCCATTACTTCCTGTCTGGTATAAAGACGCATGTCCAATGCCACCTGATCATTACGGCTTCTTCCGGTATGTAATTTTTTACCGGTATCACCTAACCGGTCAATCAGGGTTGCCTCCACAAAACTATGGATATCCTCATACTCTGAGGAAATTTCTAATGTTCCATTCTCTACTTCACTTTGGATCTCTTTTAAGGTTTTAATGATGTCCTGCGCTTCCTCGTTTGTAAGAATTCCCTGTTTTCCTAACATTGTAACATGGGCAATGCTTCCCTCGATATCCTGTTTGTAAAATTTCTGGTCAAATGTAATGGACGCATTAAAATTATAGACAAGCTGATCTGTCTCTTTTGTAAAACGTCCTCCCCATAACTGTGCCATGTTCCTTACCTCTTTCTTTTTTATTTGATTTATAATTTTTATCTCTCTGTCTGTTCTTTGCAGACACGTTCCCTTTCCCGCATGGAAAACACACAGCCACAATAATCCTGGCGGTACATTCCGTACTCATGCGACAACTCTACGGAGCGCTGATAACCGTTTTTCTTTTTAAAATCCGATAACAGATAATGCACGTCGTATTCCTCTTCTAACTTCAAGCCAATCTCGTTAAGCTTTGCCGCATTTTTCAAAGGGCTGATAGAAAGGGTTGTTGTAAAATAATCCATTCCCAACCGTTTTTGCATATTCCGCCGCCTCACGGAGCCGCATTTCATAACAGGCAAAGCATCGTTCTCCACCTTCTGGTACATCTTCTAACCCCTTTGCCATCGCATAAAAATCTTCTTTATTAAATCTTCCTTCTATAAATGAAATTTGATTTTTTGCCGGAAATCTTTCGATGAACTCCTTTTTGCTCTGCCACTCTTTTTTTATACTCCTCATCCGGATAAATATTCGGATTATAGTATAAAACCGTAATTTGAAAATACTCCGACAGATACTCCAGTACATAGCTGCTGCATGGAGCACAACAACTGTGCAGCAATAATGTCGGAACACGCTGTAGCTGCTGTAGTTCCTCTATGGTACGGTCTAAGATTTTCTGGTAATTTTGTTTCGTCTGATTTTTTTGCTGATTACTTTGCTGATTCTTTTTGCTGGTTCATTTTCCGCCTCGATCAATCCTGCTACGATTCACGGTTCTATCATAGCTGTTTTTATTTTATCTCACTTTTTTTGTAAAAATGCAATTCTTATTCTCCGTCAATATGTATAATTATTCATCCGAATATCGGATACCTTACTCTACTGCCTTTTCAAAATGCTGATAGTCTTTTACACTGTTCCAACTGCCTCCCCATGTAAATCCATGTTCTGAAAAAAAGTTGCAGGCACAGGTCTCCTTCTGTAATTTTATAAGAAAAATCTGCATTCCTATCCACATAGGTGCTTCCGTTTTGCGGCTCTACCGTAGTGATCCCGTTTTTTGTCCGCACGCATGGATTATATCTTGGATTGATATCTACCGCTAACCCCTGTCCATGCTTAGAAAGCCGGTCTGTTCCGGCAATGGTGCGGTAATTAAAAGCAGACGTATTATTATCACTCATGGATGTTTCATCATCTGCCCCGTACTCATCAATTAAGTGCATTTTTTCGATCGGATAATGATTTTCGTAGAGTTCTTTCATGATTTCTAAGACATCGTCTGCAATCTTTTGATTGACCACCAGCTCGCCTATATATGTCTTTTCATCAAAACCCGTATGGAGCACCCGGAGATATGACAATTCCTCCCTACCAATCTGTGCATTTTTCGGATATGATACGCCGTCCATTCTTGCAAAGACCTCATCAGTCAGTTCTTCCCTATAAAAAAACTGCTCCATACCTGTTTGTGTTATGACGGAATCCTCCACAACATCTCCTGCCTGCATTTCCTTTATGTTAACTTCGGCTTTCTCATTTGTTTTCATACTGTCCTGTTCCTGCATACTTCCCTGTTTCTGCTCTTTCTCTGTTTTCTCATTTGTTTTCATACTATGTTCCTGTTTTTTTTTAGAAGATGCCACGTCTTCTTTTTGTGATTTTTCTATTTCCTGTGAAGATTGAAAATACAAAATCCCAAGAAGAATACCTGCCACCAAGAGCAGCATGATGAGCAACAGATAAATTTTTCTATGCTTCTTTTCTGATTCTTGTCCCATATCCACCTCCAAAACCGTCTTTTCCTGCATCCATTATACTTCATGTCCCCGGATTTGTCATTGCCCCGCTCTTAGCATCCTTTCCGTTTTTCTTCATACAATGTAATGAGTGCAAGCGAATCAACGTGTTTACACCAGATACTATCTTTTATCAGGAGGATTGTTATGGAACCACTGCTTGAGATCAATCACATAAACTATGCCTATCATTCCATGCAGGGTGAAACACCGGCTCTTCAAAACATTCATTTTACGGTCTGTAAAGGAGATTTCATCGCAGTTGTAGGGCCATCCGGCTGTGGAAAAACCACGCTGCTTTCCCTGATCGCAGGTCTGCTCCTACCGGAAGAAGGCGAAATCCTGCTAAACGGAAAACGCTTACAGGAGCAATCTAACAATCCCATCGGCTACATGCTGCAAAAAGATCATCTGTTGGAATGGCGGACCATCTGGAAAAATATCCAGCTTGGCTTAGAAATTCAGGGAAACATCAACTCTGCATCCACCGCCTATGCCAATTCACTTTTAAAAAATTACGGTCTCTATGATTTTAAAGACAAACGTCCCTGTGAACTTTCCGGCGGTATGCGCCAAAGAGCCGCTCTTATCCGGACTCTTGTTTTAAATCCTACACTTTTGCTCTTAGATGAACCATTTTCTGCCCTAGACTACCAGACCCGTCTGAAAGTAGCAGACGATATTGGCATGATCATCAAACAGGAGGAAAAAACAGCGATTCTCGTCACCCATGACCTGTCTGAAGCAGTTAGTCTGGCAAACCGTGTCATTGTACTAAGTGAACGTCCGGCACAGAGATTGCCGCTGTTGTTCCTTTAGAATTTGAAGAATCCTTAACACCTTTTGAGCGGCGTGCTGCTCCACAATTTAAAGACTACTTCAATATCATCTGGAAGGAGTTAAACCATGATGAGTGAATTATCCATTGCCCAAAAGCAATATATTCTTTCCCAAAAAAACACCGACGCACTGTGCGGATCGGAAGAAGCAGTATCTGTATTCTTTTTTTTACTCCTTTGGGAATTTACTGCCGATGCCGGGATCATTGATTCTTTTGTTTTCAGCAGTCCTTCTAAAATTGTAACCTGTTTTTTATTTCTATGCTAAAAGATGGCTCCATCCTGCTCCATACAGGGATTACGCTTTTTGAGACTTTTGTCAGTTTTGCATTTGTTTTCTTTTTTTTCATTATTATTTGCAATCTTACTGTGGTGCAGCCGAAAATTATCGGAAACTTTAGAGCCTTACCTTGTAATACTGAACAGTCTCCCAAAAATCCGCTTTGGCTCCTCTGCTGATTGTCTGGCTGGGAGCAAACTATAAAACCATTATTCTGACCGGCATGTCCGTTGCTATCTTTGGTTCCATCCTTAACCTCCATCAGGGATTTGAGGACGTAGATACGGATAAAATAAAGCTGATACAGACACTTGGCGGAAACAGATGGCATATACTCACAAAAGTACTGCTTCCCGCTAATGTCCCAAGGCTTCTGAGTCTGGCAAAAGTCAATATCGGTCTGTGTTTAGTCGGCGTTATCATCGGAGAATTTATTTCCTCTAAATGCGGCCTTGGCTACCTCATCATCTATGCCTCCCAGGTATTTAAAATGGATTGGATGCTGATGTCCATTGTGATTCTCTGCATGATTTCCATGGGACTTTACGGATTGATTGGCTTTGCAGAAAAAATGGTATCAAAAAAAAGGATGGGATAATTCCCATCCTTTTCACAATCTCATTTTTTTATAACGGACTCTCAAATGCAATCTGTGAGATAAAGTTGTTTACTTCCTGCTCTGTTGCATCTGTATAGGTAAAGATAAATTCAATCATATAATTGCCAACTTTATGGATACAGTATGTCTGCTGATACTGACTTGTTTTTGATGTCATTGACGCAAACTCCGTTCCGCCGATATCCTGAGTCGTAGGCTCTTCTACCTCATATCCCATATTAAGAGATGTCAGTGAATTGCCAACTGCCTTTAAATACTGCTCCTCTGTGATACTGATTGAATCTGCCTTATCCATATCTTCATAGATGACAGATACACTGGAACTGTTATCAGAAAACAGGATGATGGTATCATACAACGCACCTTCCATAACATCTTCCATTGTTTCAGCGGTATAAGTCTCCTGATTCTCTAAAAAGTCTGTTCCAAGATTCAGTGTCTGGGCAATCTGCTCATCGGTGCAGGCAATCATGTTAGATGCAACCGGGAATGATACGCCAAAGCTCTCATTCTTATACATTCCATCTGCAATAGTACCACGTTTCACATCTGTGATCTTCTTGTCTGTCTCATTAGAATCTTTCTTTTCTGTTTTTTTGTTATCCTTCTTTGTTTCGCTCTTCTTTTCTGTCTTGCTCTCGACAGTTTCTGTTTTTTGTTATCTTCTGTCTTTTTCTCTTCCTGACCACATCCGGCAAGCTGTATACAAGCTAAAGACATAATAACGAGCATTGCTGCAATTTTTCTTTTTCATGTTCCCTCTCCTTTTTTTGTTATCTTTTGGTATTAAATATCCTTTATTATATTATCATATTTTTCTTTGGACTGCTATCCCTATTTTGAAAATCTTTCGGATTACATGATTTAAAAATTTTTATGATTCCCATTCTACTTTCCGGACTTTAAAGTAATCTGCTGTCTCTGCATTTTCCTTTATACAGACAGAAATTACTCCTTCCGCTAAGAGATACTGTCTGAACACTCCCTCTTTTTCACTCTGTATCTTCCCCTTCTCATCCAGTGTAAATCCAATCATTTCCGGTGGAATGGAAAATCCTTTGCCTGTCATTTTCATATAACTTTCTTTCAATGTCCAAAGACGTAAAAATCCAATTCTTTTTGCTCCGACTGTTGCAGCCATCCCCACTCTTTTCGTGTGCAGGTTCTTCGCATGGCATTTTCATGGACTTTTCTCATGCTTTCCGCATCTATCCCTACTTCGCAGTCTGCACATGCAACTGCGATCAGCTCCTGCCCATGACTCAGATTAAAAAAAATCTCATTTTCCCTGTCATTTCCTATATAATAAGGCTTTCCGTAACTTCTCCGTTCTATCATACTTTCTTCATAGGAAATCCCAAAACTGTGCCAAAATCCATAGGTTAAAAGCCGCTTCGATAACTCTTTTGGATTTTCTTCTTTTTTCTTTGTACAATAGTAAATGTGGCAAAAATACGACATATACCCCTTCCCTCTTTCTTCTATAATATTCTTCCACCATTTTCTGCAAAAAAATAAATCGACTCTTCATCGATTTACTTTTGTAGGAATCTTCCTCACAGATATTCTAAAAAGCTGAGAATGGGACTCGAACCCACGACCTGCTGATTACGAATCAGCTGCTCTACCAACTGAGCCATCCCAGCACGCATTATATAAAAATCATGCTCTACTATTATATATAATACTTTTGAAAAATGCAAGGCTTTTTATGAGTTTATGAGATTTTTGTTTTTCTGATCTGAATAAGATTTGTTATAGACTACGGCAGAAGTGCCGCCTTATATAAAAAAGAAAATATGCTTTGAGGGTATTATAGCATGGTGGGAAGTGGGTTACAACCGGATTTTGTGCAATACGGCTGTCCTTGGATATTTTTATTTTTGTATGCTTCTACTTTTGTATGATGGAAGCGACCTCGGCTATCCCCACGGACATGCTGCGTTTCCTGTTCGTCACCCATGCCTTTTCGCCCATGCTTTGTGTAACTCGCCTTACGGGCTCAAACAAACACAAAACATGAGCGGCAGTGTGCTCCTCACGACGGAAGCCTCGCAACTGTCTGTGGGGATAGCCAAGTTCGCGTACTACATAGAAAATCCTAAAACAACTTCTAAAAAGAATTATATCTGTGGAATTATTCGAGATTTTAGAAATGTTAAGCAACTTGGCCATACTATGTAAGTAACATCCAATACCATACCTACTCTGCACCACTCTACTTGTAGTATTCGCCTGAAAATCTCAACATAGAACTGCTCTCCCCAACCGCATTAGAAAACCTATATCCCAGCGAGTTCCCGACAATTATGAAAAGTTTCTTTTTGGGCTATGGAGATGAAACTCCCGGAAGCGTGGAGCCCTCTGGCGAACACGATTCCTGCTTTGGAGGAGGTTCATTGGAATGTCCAGCACAAGGAAACTTGCAATAATCGCCGGGAGCTCACTGAGCACATACTTTCTAACACGCCCCCTGCTTTCGGGAAAATTTATTTTATTTATCTGAAAATATTGACTTTTCCCACAAACGCGGTATAATAATTCTCGGTTTGTTTATTATTATTAAACATACAATTTACATATAGTGCAACTTTTGATCATGGATACACCCATGATCTTGACATATACATCACAGTAATAATAGAAAAAGGAGTTTATTATGGACATCGGGCACCGCATGAAAGAGCTTCGGGTTCACTATGGACTGACCCAGCAGGAGCTTGCCGATCGTTCTGAGCTGTCTAAGGGATTTATCTCACAGTTAGAACGGAATCTGACTTCTCCTTCTGTTGGAACGCTTTTAGACATTATCCAGTGTCTCGGAACAACACCGGCAGAATTTTTTACCAGATGATGAACCGGAACAGATCGTATTTAAAAAGGAAGATTATTTTACAAAAATAGATGAAAACGAACATTCAAAAATTGAATGGATCGTGCCAAACGCACAGAAAAACGGTATGGAACCTCTACGCGTAACGCTTGCGCCCGGGGGCCGTTCCATGGAGCTGAAACCCAGTGAGGCAGAAGAATTCGGATATGTTTTAAAAAGGAGCGATCCGGTTCATCCGTGGAACGAAAAGTTATCTTGTAAAATCCGGGGAGTCTTTTTTACTTAAAAGGACTGAAACGTCACCACATCGAAGCATACGGTGTCAGAGCGGCTGTATTTATCTGGGTCTCCACGCCACCGAATTTTTAGGAGGATACCATGAGCAAAGACTTTATTACTTTAGAACACATCACGAAATCTTTCGACTCTCAGATGGTATTAGATGACTTAAATCTGACCATTAAAGAAAATGAATTTATGACCCTGCTTGGTCCATCCGGCTGCGGTAAAACCACCACCCTGCGTTTGATCGGCGGTTTTGAGACCCCTGACATTGGAAAAATCTATTTTGACGGTCAGGATATTACTTCACTTGCACCAAACGAAAGAAAATTAAACACTGTATTCCAGAAATATTCTCTTTTTCCACATATGACCATTGCGGAAAATATTGCATTTGGTTTAAAGATCAGCAAGAAAAGCAAGGAATACATCAACGATAAGATCAAATACGCATTAAAATTAGTCAATTTAGACGGCTTTGAAAAACGCTCCGTCGATTCCTTAAGCGGCGGTCAGCAGCAGCGTATCGCCATTGCCCGTGCCATCGTAAATGAACCGAAGGTACTGCTCTTAGATGAACCTCTCGGTGCACTGGATTTAAAACTTCGCCAGGATATGCAGTATGAGCTGATCCGCCTAAAAAATGAGCTTGGCATTACTTTTGTCTATGTTACCCACGATCAGGAAGAAGCACTTACCATGTCCGATACCATTGTCGTTATGAATCAGGGATATATCCAGCAGATCGGAACACCAGAGGATATCTACAATGAACCGGTCAACGCCTTTGTTGCCGATTTTATCGGAGAAAGCAATATCATTGATGGAGTTATGATAGAAGACCATCTGGTTGAGATCTTAGATACCAGATTTCCATGCGTTGATGAAGGCTTCGGACAAAACTGCCCGGTTGACGTTGTCATCCGTCCGGAAGATGTGGAACTGGTAGAACCGGAGGAAGGAATTATCGACGGAACCGTCATCTCTATCATATTTAAAGGGGTTCATTACGAAATTGAAGTCCTTGCAAACGGATTTGAATGGCTGGTGCACACAACTAAAATGCATGAGGTCGGCTCTAAAGTGGGAATCCGTGTCATTCCGTTCAATATTCAGATTATGAACAAACCGGAATCAAGTGATGAGGAGGCAGTAGAAGTCGATGCGTAAATTTGGAAAACAACTTTTAGCCGGTCCTTACCTGGTCTGGATCATCGGCTTTATCATCCTTCCGGTCTTTGCCGTTCTTTACTATGCACTGACAAACAGTGCCGGAAGTTTTACAATGGAAAATATCGCGGCGATCGCAGAGCCGGTACATTTAAAAGCATTGTTTTTAGCATTAAAACTGGCTGTGATCTGTACCCTGATCTGCCTGCTGCTCTCCTATCCACTGGCAATGATCTTAAACAATATGAAGATCGAAGAGAGCACAGCTTTGTGGTCTTTCTCTTTGTACTTCCGATGTGGATGAATTTTATGCTTCGTATTTTAGCATGGCAGATGCTTTTATCGAATAACGGTATCATCAATTCCCTTTTAAAAACGTTAGGTTTTTCTGGGATCAACCTGATGAATACCCCGACCGCTGTCGTATTTGGTATGGTCTATGACTACCTTCCATTTATGATCCTGCCAATCTATAATGCGTTAGTACGCATCCGCAAGGATTTGATTGAGGCAGCCAGAGATTTAGGTGCCGGAAACCTCTTGGTCTTTTTTTAAGATCATTCTGCCGCTCTCCCTTTCCGGAGTTTTCAGCGGGATTATTATGGTGTTTGTACCTGCACTGACCTCGTTTGTTATTTCGGATCTCTTAGGCGGCGGCAAAGTACTATTGATCGGAAATGTCATTGAACAGTCCTTTATGCAGGGCATGGACTGGCATCTTGGTTCAGGACTCTCCATTGTACTGATGATCTTTGTCATTGGCCTCCATGGCATTTATGAACCGACAGGATAAAGAAAATGAAGGAGGAAATGCCGTATGGTAAAAAAAGGAATCGAACGCCTGTATTTGATCATTATTTTCCTCTTTTTTTGTACCTTCCGATCGCAGTCCTGATCGTACTTTCGTTCAATGACTCAAAATCGCGTGTCCAGTGGGGCGGATTTACACTGCGCTGGTATCAGGAGGTATTTAAAAGCCGGACCATTATGAACGCTTTTTATACAACCATTACCATCACACTGGTTGCTTCTATTGTAGCAACCCTGCTTGGAACACTGGCAGCTATTGGTATCCACAGTATGAAAAGAAGACAGAAAGCACTGATGCTTGGAGCTACCAATATCCCGCTTTTAAATGCGGACATTGTAACCGGTATCTCGTTAATGCTGTTACTGATAAAATTTACAAGACTTGGCATGAACACCGTTTTGATCGCACATATTACTTTTAATATCCCCTATGTCATTCTAAACGTACTGCTCAAAACTGAATTCCCTAAGTCCTAACACCTATGAGGCGGCATTGGATTTAGGTGCTTCTAAACCTTATGCATTTTGGAAGATCATCTGGCCTGATATCAAAGGCGGCGTATTCAGCGGATTTTTGATGTCCGTGACCATGTCGTTAGATGATTTTTCTATTACCTATTTTACAAAAGGACCGGGAGTCAATACACTCTCAACCATGATATACACCGAACTCAAAAAAGGGATCAAACCGGAGATGTACGCTCTCTCCACTATTTTATTCCTGATCGCACTACTGTTACTGCTTTTGATGAATTACCGTTCATCCAAAAAAAGCACCGCACTGACAACATAAGGAGGACATTATGAAGAAAAAATTACTGCTGATGGCTGCATGCCTTGGAGCGATGTTCGCATTCACTGCCTGCGGCTCTAAAGATGACGGAAACACACTGACGGTATTAAACTATGGAAAATATATAGAGTCGAGTGTGTTAGATGCCTTTGAAGAAGAAACCGGCATCCATGTCAACTATGAAGAATATGTAAATCCGGAGGAAATGTATACGAAATACAAATCCGGTGCGATCGACTACGATGTGATCTGCACCTCTGATTACATGGTAGAACGCCTGATCAACGAGGGAGAAGCAAAAGAGATTAACTTTGATAAGATTCCTCTTTCTAAAAAATTTAGATGATTCTTATTTTGAATTTTCTAAGGCTTTCGACCCGGAAAACAAATATTCCATGCCATACTTCTTTGGAACGGTCGGAATCCTCTATAACAAAAATAAAAGTGGATGCCAATGACGTCAAAAGCTGGGATATCCTCTGGAACAAAAAATACAAAGACCAGATCATCATGGAAGACAGTGTGCGCGACACCTTTGTACCGGCACTCAAACGTCTCGGATTTTCCTCTAACTCCACCGATAAAAAAGAGTTAGAAACCGCACTTGATCAGTTGATCGAGCAAAAACCTCTGGTTTACTCCTATCTTGTAGATGAGAGTGCCGATGAAGTGGTAGCAGGCAATGCCTCTATGGCACTGGTTTACTCCGGCGAAGCTGCTTATGCAGAATCTTTGAGCAAGGATTTAGACTACAGTGTACCGACTGAAGGTTCTAATATGTGGATTGATTCCTGGATGATCGCAAAGACCTGTAAAAATCAGGAAAATGCAGAAAAATTCTTAGACTTCCTCTGCCGCGAGGACATCGCTATGAAGAACTTTGAATATGTCTACTATGCAACACCAAATAAAGCGGTCTATAACAAATTAGATAAAGAAACCCAGGAAAACAAGACCATTTTCCCTGATGAGGAAACCTTAAACAACTGTGAGATCTTCCGTTATCTGGATGAAGATTCCATTGCACTTTACAACAAACTCTGGAAAGAATTAAAATCCAAATAATTTCTACTTGCATTTTTTGAATTTCCGTGTTACATTAAAATCCACATGAATCTCATGTGGATTTTTTTATCTTTGCACTTTCGTGCATATTCCCATTTTATTTCATATCCCGCCTGTTACATTTTTTATTCAGGAGGTTTTTATGACATTTGACACCTTTAAAGAAACGATTGTTTCTGCATTAAGCAATTACTATGGCAGCGACTATACACTGTCTATCCAAAAAATACCAAAAAACAATCAAATTATTTTAGATGGACTGACCATTCAGAAAAAAGGACAGAATATTTCTCCTACGATTTATCTGAACCCATACTTTTCCAAATTTCAGGACGGCATGCCGATGTTTCACATTTTAGAAGAAATCAAAAACACCTATGCCATGCATCATCCCGACGAGAACATTGACATCCGCTTCTTTACAGACTACGAAAATGCCAAAGACCGCATCTGTATGAAGCTGATTCACTACGAAAAAAAAACAGAGAACTTCTAAAAAGAAGTTCCCCATATTCGTTTTCTCGACCTCGCTGTCGTCTTCTATTATCTGATTCATCTAACCCCCGGAGAGCAGGCAACAATCCTCATTTATAACCGGCATTTGCCTTACTGGAATGTCTCGACCGATACCCTGTTTGAGTCTGCAAAAATCAACACCCCAAAGCTGCTCCCTTACTATTTCGATGATATTTTTTCCGTCTTGCAGAATGTTTCCGACTTGTCTGAATTTAGCAAAAACCAGCTCCACCCACTCTATGTTCTGACCAATTCCGAAAAACTCTTTGGTGCAGCCGTAATACTCTATCCAAATCTTTTATCCTCAATAGCGAAGAAAATAAATCACGACTTAATTATTATCCCAAGCAGTCTGCATGAAGTACTTCTGCTTCCGGCTGAACAGGGAGAATCTTCTGAAGAATATTCCTCAATCATTCAGGAGGTCAACCTCTCAGAGCTGTCACCGGAAGAAATTCTGTCTGATCATGCCTACTATTATTCCCGAAAAACAGACTCCATCTGCTGATTACTGCATTTTTAAAAGTTCCTCATAACGCGTCTCGTAATCTCTTGCAGATGCATTCCATGAAAAAATCACATTCCATTGCACGTTTCACAATTCCGTTCCATTCATTTCTATGGTTTACATAAGTATCTTTTGCATAACGAATCATATGCAACATCTCATGTGCATTGTAATTGGCAAAAGAGAAACCATTTCCTGTCTGCTCGTATTCATTATATGGGCAGACAGTATCCCGAAGCCCTCCTGTCTCACGCACCATTGGAACGGTTCCATAACGCATACTCATCAACTGGCTGAGTCCGCACGGTTCAAACATGGATGGCATTAAAAAGGCATCCGCTCCAGCGTAGATCCGGTGTGCTAAATCTTCGGAATACTGAAGACAGACTCCCATCTGCCGTTCATACTTCCAGGCAAAGTGGCGGAACATATTCTCAAAACGTTCTTCTCCTGTTCCAAGCACTGCAAACTGGATTTTCTTATCCCCTAACAGTTCATCCATCACATAGGCAATCAGATCCATACCCTTTTGCACTGTCATCCTCGATACAATTCCGATCAAAAATGCATCTTCCTCTTTTTGGAAGTCCCAGCTCTTCCTGAAGGCCTTCCTTATTTGCCGGTTTCATTTTTACCACATTCATCTTATCAAAATGTGTCCCCGATACGCTGATCCGTGACCGGATCATACTTATCATAATCAATCCCATTGACAATTCCATACAAATGGTCTGATTTTGCACGAAGCAGACCGTCTAAGCCCTCTCCACCTTCCGGTGTCGTAATTTCCTGCGCATAGGATTTGCTTACCGTTGTTACCATGTCGGAATAGACAATCCCGCCCTTTAAATAATTTGCTTCGCCGTAAGATTCTAACTGATCCGGCATAAAGAATTTAGCCGGCAGTCCTGTAATATCTTTGACTTCGTTGAGCTTCCATCTTCCCTGAAATTTCAGATTGTGGATTGTAAAGACAGTCTTCATCTTCTGATAAAACGGATCCTCTCCATAAAAATATTTTAAAAATACAGGCACCATTCCGGTCTGCCAGTCATGACAGTGTATGATATCTGCCTGAAAATCAATAAATTTCATTGCGGCAATGGCTGCTTTAGAAAAGAATGCAAACTTCTCCACATCTTCATAGATCCGGTTATATGGCTGATCTCCGTCAAAATAGTATTCATTATCTATAAAATAGTAAGTAACCCCTTCGACAACCTTGTGAAATACTCCGACATACTGCTCACGCCATCCGAGAGATATCGAAAAATTTCCCAGATTTTCCAAATCTGCTGTCAGTTTTTCCTCTATGCACAGATATTTCGGGATCATAATACGTACATCATACTTCTTTTTATCAAAATATTTCGGTAAAGAACCGGTTACATCCGCAAGCCCTCCGGTCTTAATAAACGGAACTGCTTCCGATGTTACAAACAAGACTTTTTCATAAAAAAACCTCCAAGTACAATATAATTAATTTTATTATACCGTACCGGGAGGAATTTTTTAAAGTTAATCTCAGGAATTGCTCCGATATTCCAATCTGATTTTGTCCGCGATCAGAGCGATAAACTCTGAATTTGTCGGTTTTCCTTTTCCGTTGTTAATGGTGTACCCAAACAGTGCATCGATCGTATCCATTTTTCCTCTGCTCCATGCAACCTCGATCGCATGACGGATGGCTCTCTACGCGGCTTGGCGTAGTCTGAAACTTTTCGCTATCGTAGGATAGAGAATCTTCGTAATGGAATTTAACATATCAATGTCATTCACAGACATGATAATTGCTTCCCGTAAGTACTGATATCCTTTGATATGTGCCGGAACTCCAATCTCGTGGATAATTGCCGTCACATCAGCCTCTAAGTTACGTTCTTTTTAATTCTTCCCGTTTCTCATAAGGCTGTACCTTACGCACCTCGCTTGGACGTGCTACGTTACGGTTTTTGACATCCTTGATCCGACTAATGACCATATCATTGTCGAACGGTTTCATAATATAGTAATCTGCTCCGAGCCGGAATGCATCCTCTGTAATCTTTTCCTGACCAATCGCACTGATCATAATAAATGCCGGGTGCTTTTTGATCGTAGAATCTTTGTTGACTTTTTTCCATAACTCCTAAGCCGTCCATCTTTGGCATAACAATATCTAACAGTACAACGTCAGGTTCGGCAGTTTTTATCAATTCGTACGCTTCTACCCCGTCTTTCGCTGTTCCAATCACCTGTAATTCTTCATCACTCCGTACAATATCGCCTAAAAGACGCACCATTCTTTCGTTATCATCTGCAATCGCAATGTTCAGCTTCTCCATGCTGTCCCTCCTGGTAAATTTTTCAAACATGCTGCTATTATATCGTTAGGTTCCCCTAAATTCAATAGTTTTCTAACGTTCTAATTCGACAACCACTGTATTTTAGCGGCTTTTTGCATATCCGTGTCGGATACTCCTGAATCAACTGTATTATACAGGCAATTCGACACATCTCTTGTCGAAAAATAGCAACTAATTTTTCAAGTCCAATAGAAACAAGCAATTCTCCCCCCTTTTCTGTCATTTTTCCATAGGTTATACGGAAAAACGTTCTACACTTTCTAATAACTCATGTGTATGGTTCATAACTGTATCCAAAACTTCCATGGAATCTTTGACTGCATTGTCAATTTCTTCCGATGTTGCTGATGTCTCCTCGGTAAAGGATGCATTATTTGCAGAAAGTGCATTCAATGTCTCGATGTGACCAACCACATAATCTTTCTGTTGATCGATTTCCTGCATCTTCGCTGCAATATCCTGTACAGTCTCAATACATACATCTAATGCATTCTTCAACTCCTGGAACGTATCCTGTGTTACCGTTAAGGTATCGATCTGTGTCTTGGATGTTGTATTCATGTCTTTCATGATGTCCATACATTTATTTGCATTATCAGTCAGTTCCTCAATGATACCATTGATTTCCTGAACTGTTTCTGCCGACTCTGAAGCTAATTGTCCAATCTCTTCTGCTACTACCGCAAATCCTCTTCCCTGCCTCTCCGGCTCTCGCTGCCTCGATCGACGCATTCAGAGAAAGAAGATTGGTCTGTGATGCGATCTGACTGATCAACGTTGCTGCTTCACTGATCTTATTGACGGATTCATTCGTATACTCTGTCTGCTGATACATCACTTCGATGTTACGGATGGTCTGCTGATTTACTTCTAACAGATTCTCCATGCTGGTATAGGAATCCTGTGAGCATTTCTTCATAAAGGATGCATTTTCAGATAAATCCTCGATATCCGCTGTGGTGCTCTGGATATTCTGTGCGATCTTTTCTACGCTTCCGGCTACATCCGTTGTAGACTCTGCCTGCTGCGAAATGTTCTGTGCTACATCGCCCATCGCATTTGTCAGATTTTCAATTGCTTCATTCATAATACTGAAATTATCGACAAACTGCTGTTCTGCTAAATTCAGATGTTCTGATGTCTCGCCGACATGTGATACCAGACCACTGATGCCTCCCTGTGCCACATTCAGCGAAGTCTGCCAGCACTCCGATCTCATTCGCACTCCGGATCTCAACATTTTGTGTCAGATTTCCTTCAGAAATCCTTCCAACCATTCCCTGCATTTCTAAAAGCTGCTTCTTAATACCGTTTCCGAATTTAAAGCAGGCGATCAGGGATATTACCATAATGACTACACTGATAAAGATATTCTGCATCATCATGCTCTTTTTGTCTGTTCTGCAGTGTGACACGGTTCTTCTCAATATTTTTCTCTAAATTATCTACATAATTTCCTGTGGTAATGACCCAGCCCCAAGGCTCAAATTCTTCTGAATAAGCAATCTTTGGTGCAACCGTTTTACCATCTGCTTTTTGTAAAGTAGAACTCATTGTATCCGCCGCCGGCTTCTGCCGATTTCATAATGTTCTGAATGATCTTTACACCATTCTGGTCTTTCAGATCGTAACGGTTCGTTCCTTCCTGTTCAGAGAGGATCGGGTGCATCAGCAAGGTATAATCCGTACCGTCAATCCAGAAGTATCCTTCGCCGTCTTCTCCATAACGCGCATTGCGAAGGATTTCCATTGCCTCTTTTTTCGCCTCTTTTTTCGCATCTTTTTCTGACATTTCCCCTGACTGGCTCTTTTCATAAACCATATTGACGACCGTCAGCATTGCTCCGACTTCATCTTTGATCTGTTCTTTATAACCTGATATCACCGCATCTTTATAATCCGAATTGGTTTTTTTTGATCGTTTCCTTCATTCCCGTATAGGTAACAAGATTAACCCCGATGGAGCAAGCTACAATAATGGTTGTACATAAAATAATACATGCTGTCCGAATACTTTTGATCGTCATATGTATTTTCCTCTCTTCCCTGATTCCCTTGAAGTGTACCATTGGAATAATTATACACCTATCAGGGAATCACCACAAGAATTTTTAGTAAATTTTCGTCGAATTATGGGATATTTGAATATGTTTCTCATTACGATACTTATTATCTGTTATTTTTACTCGCTTTGTCTTATACCATATGTTTTATTTCTTTATACCATCTGTATAGAACATTTCTGATCATCATTCTATCGTCAATCAGCTCTTAAGTATCCTTTCTCAGTATCGCTAAATACTCCTCATAGGCAAATACTCTATTTCTTGCAGCATTGGTTGTTTCCTGCAAAATCCCAAGTTCTACAAGTTTCCGCACAGCAGCAGCTACCGTATTATAGCTAACCTCTAATTCCTTTGCGGTTCTCTTGATATCAATAATCGGATACTGTTCAATATAGTCAAAAAAACTGCTCGTAAATTATCTTTGCTCCGAGTTGTCTTTGGAAGTTTTTCTACATTCGTATCATGCAACACAGAAAGCTGACGAATTGCTTCTAAAGAGTCCGATGCTGCTTTACTTACTGCCTCTAAAAAAAATCTTATCCATTGTTCAAAGTTTCCGGTTCTCCTGACTTCACTAATGCGGTCATAATATTCTATCTGGTTCTTTTTCAAAAAATAGGATATATAAATGACTGGTTTTTTCAATCAATCTCTGCTCCATCAAATAGAGGAGTATCAAAAGTCTTCCAATTCTTCCGTTGCCATCTAAAAACGGATGTATTGTTTCAAACTGATAGTGAATCAATGCCGCTCTGATCAATGGATCATAATCCACATTCTCATTGATATATTTTTCCAAATCAGACATTGCTGTTTGCATATCTTCTACATTAGGAGGAATATACCTGGCATCTTTTAATGAACAGTTTGCAGGCCCGATCCAGTTTTGAGAATGTCTAAATTCTCCCGGAGTTTTATCCTGTCCACGAACATTTTCCATTAATACTTCATGTATTTCTCTTATTAATCTGCAGCATAAAGGTAATCTTTCTAAACGTTTTAAGGCATACTGTGTTGCTTTCACATAATTAATAACATCAGATACATCAAGATTTGCATTTGCTTCCACTTCCGGATCTAATACATCGTCAAGAGTACACTGCGTTCCCTCTATTTGCGAAGAAATCAACGCTTCTTTTCTAACATACATTGATATAAACAGATCCGCATTAGAAATCAATTGTGATGCAGTATCAAGTTTTACCAGTTGCTTATTTGCATCAACTAAAAGTTTTACAATCTCCCCGTCCATTTCAATTTCAGGTATCGGTGGTAAAGGATTAGGTTTAAAAGATTGGTACGTAGCCTCTCCATTTAAATTGTCAACATATATTCCTGCACGCTTCATACATTTTTCGCCTCTTTTTTGAAATAACTACACTTATTATATCTCTTTTATTTCAAAAAGTCATTGGGTTTTTGAAATATACTATAGTAAACAATACGTTTTATTTCAAAAACTATTTTCTTATCCCTGCTCCAACATCTCTTCAATAAAGATCCCATATCCTTTCGATGCATCCTGCACAAACACATGGGTCACCGCTCCGATCATCTTTCCGTTCTGGATAATCGGACTGCCGCTCATCCCCTGTACGATTCCTCCGGTCAGGGCGCACAGTTCCTGATCCTTTACCACAAACCGGATTCCTTTGTTCGTTTCTCTCGCATTAAAATTTGTCTGGGTAATCTCAATATCGTAGCTTTTCCGCTCCCCTTCTAAAGTACAGATGATCTCCGCCTTTCCAAGCTGTACTTCCTGCTTAAATCCCACAGGGATCTGCTGTTCAGAGGTCAGTTCTTCCGGGATACCGTCTAACTTTCCATAAACTCCGGCTTTTGTATTCTTTTTGACATCTCCTAAACAATAACGACTGCTGTAATTGATGATGCCGGTCAGTTCTCCGGGAGTCCCGCGTTTTCCTTTGATGATCCCGATGATATCTGTCTGATATAACAGGCCTTTTTCCATATCGATAAGCGTACTGGTGTCTGCATCGCTGACGCCATGACCAAGTGCGCCGTAATTTCCTGCCGTATCGGTATAGGTTAAAGTACCGACTCCTGCTAGATCATCACGCACCCATACGCCGATCTTATAGGCTTTTTCCTGTGTCATCACGGCCTCCATGGCTACTTCGATCCGTTCTCCATTGCGCTCTATCCCAAATGCCATGGGCTGATCACCATATTCATGAACCCGGTCTAATAACTCTTCTTTTGTAGATACCTTTTCACCGTTCACACTACAGATATAATCTCCGCTTTTTAATAAATACTTTGCCGGTTCTACCGTCTCTCCTGACATTCCGTTGACCGGACTTGTCCCTATGACCAGTATTCCCTTAGTCTTTACATAGATGCCTACAGGCATTCCTCCGGGGATCAGATATTTTTCTCCACGCTCCTGTACGTAGATATCCTTGATCGGGATCACACCAAAGAGCCGGCAGCTTAGCGTATAGCTGCCGGTTTTTTGACTGTTCCCCAATCCACTCCGTCCAAACACCATGGATGCCAGAGTGACCGGTTCCTCTTCTTTTTTGCTCCATAGACAAAGGAATTCCCGTATGAAGCTGCAGCGTCTCACCCGGACGCACACTCACTTCATCGGGAATTTTATTTTGTAAAAACAGATATCCAAAACACAGGACAAAAACCAGAATTCCCGTACCAAACTTTTTTTTCATTATCATCACATCCTTAAATTCTATTATGTGATGATTTTTTCTGTTTCAAACTAGGATTTTTTTGTTTTTGCTGCTAATTCTTTCATTTCTTTTGCATTTTCTAAAACGGTTTCCGTAATACTGACACCGCCAAGCATCCTTGCTAACTCCGCAACGCTCTCTTCCTGCGGCAGCCTGTGGATCTTTGAGGTTGTCCTGCCGGATTCCACGGTTTTCTCGATCAGAAAATGCGTATCTGCCATAGCTGCGATCTGAGGCAGGTGTGTAATACAGATGACCTGATGATTTCTTCCGATCAGATCCATCTTTTCCGAAACCTTCTGCGCCGTTCTTCCACTGATCCCGGTATCTATTTCGTCAAAAATCAAAGTCTCGATCTCGTCATTGTTTGCAAGCACTGTCTTTAATGCCAGCATGATCCTTGAAAGTTCACCGCCCGAAGCGATCTTACCGAGTGGCTTTGGCGTTTCTCCCGGATTTGTGGATATCAGGAACTCCACTTCATCGTATCCATTCGATGTAAAATGTGTGGTCTGTTCAAATTCCATCGACAGATCCACAGTCTCAAAATTCAGATCCAAAAGGTGTTCTGTGACCTGCCTGCACAGTTCTTTCGCATATTTTTTACTGGGATCTTAGAAAGCTTTTTTACTTGCCTTTTCTAACGCCTCTTCGGATGCCTTCTTTTGTTCTTTTAACTGATTTAAGTATGCATCATAATCTAAAAGTTCGTCCCTGCGTTGGATTTTTTCCTCCTTCGCTTCTAATACTTTTTTCAATCGTATCACCATACTTGATTTCAAATGATTCAGTTCATCTAAACGCTTCTCTGTTTCGTAAAAATCCTCTTCCTCAAACTCTAATCCTGACAGATAAGAGGACATATCCCGGTTAAAATCATTCAACAGCCCGTCTAACTGCTCTAACTGCTCTTCTAACGGCTGCAACTCAGCGTCACAGGAAGTCACTGCTGAAATCTCTCGGAGCGCTCTTCCGATCTGATCCGATGCACTTTCACCGTTCTCTGAGGTCAGGCGGTAAGCCGCTCCACATGCTTCCGCAATCTTTTTTGCCGTTCAGCATTTTGCGGTAAGTCTTCTCTAACTCCTCGTCCTCTCTCTTCCCGCAGGCAGGCATCCTCTAATTCCTGAATTTCAAACTCTAAAAATGAGAGTTCCCGTTGCTGCTGCTCTTTATCAATATCTTTTTCTTCTAATTCTTTTAAAATAGAAGAATATTCCTCATAACGCTTCTTTACCTCTGCCTTTACTTCCTGCGTTTCTTCTTTTTTTGCATAATCGTCAAGCAGTGCTAACTGCATCTTTTTCCGGTCAGAGACTGATGCTCATGCTGTCCATGAATGTCAATTAAAAGTTGTGCCGCCTCTTTGACTTTTGCTGCGGATATACTCTCGGAGTTGATCTTTGCAACACTTCTTCCCCCGGTGATCTTACGGCTCATAATGACCATACCGTCCTCCGGAAAAATATCCATTTCCTGCAATCTGCGGATGGTATCTTCGCTCTTTACCTCAAAGATCAGTTCCACTAAAGCATAATCCGCACCTTCTTTGATCATCTCCTTTGGCACCTTCTGACCAAGTGCCATATTAATTGAACCGATGATCAATGATTTTCCGGCGCCTGTTTCTCCGGTTAAAATGTTTAACCCTTCCTCAAATTCTACTTCCATCTCGTCGATCAGGGCGAGATTTTTTACATGCAGATTTCGTAACATCCTATCTCCTTCTACTCCCTCACGATCCTGTAGCTGTCTATTTTCCTACCATTTTTCTCAAACGATCCATCAACCGGATATTTTCCTCTACGGAACGGACTGCACACATGATCGTGTCATCTCCGGCAATCGTACCTACAATCTCGTGAAAATTTAATGCATCTAATGCTGCTGCGACTGCCATTGCCATTCCGGACACCGTACGGACCACTAAAATATTCTGTGCCATGTCCATGGATGCAAATCCATCCTTTAACACACGGATATATTTCTGGGACAGATCCTCAGCCGGCTCTGTCAGTGCTGCATATTTCTGTTTTCCGTTGCTCATTGCAACTTTTGTCAGTTTCAATTCGCGGATATCTCTCGATACGGTTGCTTGTGTTACCTGAAAGCCCTCCCGCTCAAGTCTGTCTGACAGTTCTTCCTGTGTCTCCACCTCATTTTTTCTGATAATCTCTAGAATTTTTGCATGTCTTTCTGATTTCACTTCTTTTCCTCCAAGATTCTATATACACGTCTGCATTTTTTTACTGAGTATCTCTAAAAAGCTCAATTTGCTCAATTTCAAAATATTCGTAGCCTGCTCCGCTTTTTTGATCACGATCTTATCGCCAAACCCTAATTTGATCGGATAATCTCCGTCAAAGCTGACCTCTGCACTGTCATCGGTCTCATGATTTCTGGCACTGATCTCAATCTCAATCTCATCATCGGCGCTCAACACAATACTCTTTGCATTCAGGCTGTGGGAATTGATTGGTGTCACTAAAAGCAGTTTTGCCTTTGGGTCAACGATCGGTCCGCCTGCGGACATATTGTACGCCGTTGATCCTGAAGGTGTCGCTACAATGATCCCGTCTCCTACATATGTATTGAGATATTCTCCATTGACACGGATGATCAGGGTCTTAACCGATGGATTGGTGCCTCTGTGGATGATAATATCATTGAATGCGGCACGGCTTTTCTGCTCTTTTCCATCGATGACGCAATAACCCTCTAACATCATGCGCCGCTCGATCATGTAATGCTCCTGCATGATCTCATCAATGGCTGCACGGATGTTGCTTCTCTCCACCTCACAGAGATATCCAAGTGTTCCAAGATTGACCCCTAACATCGGAATATTCCAGTGATACAGATCCCTCGCTGCACGGATCAGCGTTCCATCGCCGCCTAAGACAAGGATACACTCTACACCCTCCGGTATCTGCTTTGGATCGATCTGCTCCACCCGCTCTTTATTCCCGCTGCTGTAATAGCAAAGACAGGTTCCGCCTTTTTTGTTCGATATAGTCTTTGACTTCTTTCGTAAAGAACTCTTTTTTTTCATCTTTTTGAATATTCGTAATTGTTAAAAAATGTTTCATGTCCGATCCAATTCTCCATGTGCAGCTTCTACGACCGCCTCGGCATTTACTTCTGCACTATTTTCCCCTTCCTGACTTTTTTTTCAGGTGAACCAGATATTCAATATTTCCCTCCGGTCCCTTGATCGGTGAATATTCCAGATCCAGAATGGAAAATCCTAAATCCATCGCTGTTTGTAAGACAGTCTGAATGACTTCTAAATGCACTTTAGGGTCACGCACAACACCCTTTTTTCCCCTACTTTTTCTTCTTCCTGCTTCAAACTGCGGCTTGATCAGACAGACCATCTCTCCACCGTCTTTTAACAGTTCTCTTGCCGCAGGCAGTACCTTAGACAGAGAAATAAAGGATACATCCACCGAAGCAAAATCCAGTGGTTCCCCAATATCCTCCGGTGTCACATAACGGATATTTGTCTTTTTCCATGCAGACCACCCGTTCATCGGTTCGCAGTTTCCATGCAAACTGTCCATATCCGACATCGACCGCATAGACTTTGCTTGCACCGTTTTGCAGCATACAATCCGTAAAACCGCCGGTGGAAGCCCCGATGTCCATACAGACTTTGTTCTGTAACTCAATGTCAAAATGGTTCATTGCCTTTTCTAATTTCAAGCCGCCTCTGCTGACATATTTTAAAGTATTTCCTTTGATCTCAATCTTTGCATTTTCCGGTATGGAAGTGCCTGCTTTATCTTCTCTCTGGTTTTCCACAAAGACATTTCCCTCCATGATCATTGCCTTTGCTTTTTCTCTCGAAGAAGGAGCAAGCCCTCTTTTGACCAGTAATATATCTAATCGTTCTTTCATTTCAGCCCCACATATTCTGCTATAATTCTTTTCACTACGGATTCCGCATCAATACCAACCTCCTGATAGAGGATATTGACATTGCCGTGTTCCACATACTCATCCGAAATTGCAATATTTAAAAGACGGACATCCAGACTGCATTCCTCTAAATAGTCCATGACCTGTTCTCCGAAACCGCCGCTTTTTACATTCTCTTCTAACGTTACTAAAAGGCGGTGCTCTTTTTGCCGTTCTTGTAAGCATTTCATAGTCTAACGGCTTTGCAAACCTTGCATTGATGAGTGAACAGTGATACCCACGTTCCTTTAACATCTCTCTTACCTTAACCGCAGTCTTTACCATACTGCCAAAGGCGATCAGACAGATTTCTTCTTCGTCATACAGTGTCTCACTCTTGCCTAAGACGATCGGTGCCCGCATCTTTGCAAGTCCGTCATAGGCTTCACCTCTTGGATAACGGATGGCGATCGGACCGTCAAAATCCACGGCAAATTTTACCATATCGGAAAATTCCCATTTATTCTTCGGTGCCATTAAGGTCATATTCGGGATCGTACACAAAAACGAGATGTCAAAAATTCCCTGATGTGTCTCTCCATCACTTCCGACTAACCCCGCCCGGTCGATCGCTATGATAACATGCAGATTCTGGATACAGACATCGTGCAGAATCTGGTCATATGCCCTTTGTAAAAATGAAGAATACACGGCTACTACCGGGATCATGCCTCCTGCTGCTAACCCTGCCGCAAACGTGATGGCATGTTCCTCTGCAATTCCCACATCAAAAAAACGCTCCGGGAACATATTGTGGAATCTTTTCAGTCCCGTACCTGTCTCCATGGCTGCTGTAATGGCAACCACATTTTCATAGCGATCCCCTAACTTTCGCATGACGGTAGAAAAGATATCGGTATAGGCGGCCTTTTCTTTTTTGTTGCTTGGCAGTCCTGTCTCAATATCAAAAAGGCTCTGCACCGTGGAATCTGGCAGGATGACGCTCTGCCGGCAGATACCCTCTGCCCTTTTGTGTCAGACAGTGTACCATGACCGGTCCGTCTACCTTTGATGCGTCCTTAAAGACTCTTACCATTTCTTCGATATTATGCCCATCCACAGGACCTAAATAGGTAATTCCCATATTTTCATAGATCATTCCGGGGATCACTAACTGCTTGATACCACTCTTTGCCCTGCGTACCTGCTCGACCATCCAGTCGCCATAGACCGGGATCTTTGCTAAGGAATTCATCACTCCTTCTTTTAAATCATGGTAACTCTCCGCTGTCCGAAGTCTGTTCAGATGGTTTGACAGCCCACCGACATTTTCGGAAATGGACATATTATTATCATTCAATACAATGATAAAATTCTTCTCTAATCTGGTCGCATTGTTCAGTGCTTCAAACGCCATGCCACCGGTCAACGCTCCATCTCCTATGACAGAGACCACCTTATAGTTTTTCTTCCGGATATCCCTTGCATGTGCATAGCCGAGTCCTGCGGAAATAGAGGTAGAACTATGACCTGTTCCAAACGCATCGCAATCACTCTCACGTCTTTTGGGAAATCCGCTCATGCCACCATATTTACGCAAGCCCTCAAAGCCTTCCCGTCTTCCGGTCAGGATCTTATGCGTATAAGACTGATGGCCCACATCCCAGATGATCTTATCCTCCGGCAGTTGAAACGCTAAATGCAATGCCATTGTCAGTTCCACCACACCTAAATTAGATGCCAGATGTCCTCCGGTTTTTGATATTTTTTCAATCAAAAATTCCCGAATCTCTCCGGCTAATATTTCTAATTCCTGTGGATTCAGTTTTTTTTATATCATTTGCCTGCTCTATCTTCTCTAGTACCATGCATAAGCACCTCTAACTTCTCCGATCAATCAGATCTTCGATTAATTCATATAAGAATTCATTTCGTACCGGAAGGCTCTTTAAACGGTCAATGGCAGATTCTGAATAACGCTTCACATATCTTCTTTTGCCTTTTCAAGGCCCTCTAATGCCACATAAGTATTCTTATGATTCTTTTCATCGGATCCTACCGGTTTTCCCAACTCATCGGTATTTCCCGTAACATCTAAAATATCATCCCGTATCTGGAATGCCAGTCCTAACTCACGCGCTGCTAATTCCACGGTACGCTGCTGCTGCTCACTTGCACCTGCTAACACCGCTCCGATCAGCATTGCGGATTCTAAGAGTGCCGAAGTCTTATGGATATGGATAAACTTAAGAGTATCTGCATCAATCTCTTTTCCTTCGGATTCCACATCTAGCACCTGACCGCCGATCATTCCATAGACCCCTGCTTTGGATGCAAGGATCATAAATGCTTTTCCGATTGCCGGATTTCCCTCGTCTAAAACAAATGCCGAGGCTGCTGTTTCAAATGCGTAGTTTAACAATGCATCGCCTGCTAAGATCGCCATTGCCTCACCATATACCACATGCGTCGTCTTTCTTCCACGACGGTATTCATCGTTATCCATTGCCGGCAGATCATCGTGAATCAGTGAATATGTGTGGATCATCTCTATGGCTGCCATAAACGGTTCAATGACCTTTGATGTGCCGCCAAACATACGGTATGTCTCAAGCATCAGCATCGGACGAAGTCGTTTTCCTCCTGCGGATACACTGTAATTCATTGCTTCTAATACGGTTTTCTGATAACCTTCCTCTTTTGGAAGAAAGGATGTCACAATCTGCTCAACTTCTTTTTTTCTATCCATAGTCCCTCTTAAAACTCCTCCAATTCTCCCTGTTCATTCATTTTCAACATCTTTTTTTCTACTGCATCAATTTTCTGATTGCAGTTTTTTAACATTTTCATTCCCTGCTCATACAGGGCAAACGAATCTTCTAACGACACTTCTGTATCCTGCATCTTTTCGATAATTTCTTCGAGTCCGGAAAAACACTCCTCTAGTGTCAGTTCTTCTCCCATCTTATCTGCTCCTTTATGCCTGTCACTTTTGCAAGTACCGCTCCATCCGTTACCCGGATCACTATGTCTTCTCCGGGCTGTACATCCTTCGTACTGCGGATATTTCTGCCTGCATCATTGACTGCTACCGAATAGCCCTGCATCAGCTTCTTTGCCGGGGAAAGTCCGTCTAAGGTTCCTGCAAAAATCTCCATCTGATGCCTTGCTTCTATGATCTGCTGCTTCATCTGCTGTCTCAGACGTTCTTCTAAATCCGCGGCATACTGCCTTTTGGTATGGATTCTGCTCTGCGGACTCAAAAGCAAAAAGCTGCCTTTTTAAATACTCCTGTTTTTGTTTACGGATATCCAGTTTTGCCTTCATCAGACGGTTCATCTGCATCCGGTACTGTCCTATGTTTCCGTAAAAATCCTGAATATCAAACACTGCAAGTTCCGCCGCCGCCGATGGTGTCGGCGCACGCAGATCCGCCACATAATCTGCGATCGTGGTATCGGTCTCATGCCCTACTGCTGATATCACCAGGAATCGGACAATCAAAAATTGCCCTTGCCACGATTTCTTCATTAAATGCCCACAGATCTTCGATCGAACCTCCGCCACGTCCTACGATCAGGAGATCCGGATGTAACTGCTCCATGGCATGGATACCGTTTACAATACTCTGTGCCGCTCCTTCGCCCTGCACCAGTGCCGGATAAAGGATCAGCTGGACATAGGGATTCCTTCGCTGTGCAATATTGTTAATATCCCGCACTGCCGCTCCTGTCGGTGCGGTTACGATCCCGATGGTCTTTGCATATTTTGGAATATCCTGTTTGTATTCCTTAGCAAACATTCCCATCTCTTCTAACTCTTTTTTTAAGGCTTCATATTTCAGATAGAGATCTCCTGCTCCTGCAAGTGTGATCTCCCTTGCATAAAGCTGGTATTTACCATCTCTTTCATAGACTTCGATCGAACCGGTAACAACAACGTTGTCCCCCTCTTTCATATGAAATGTCAGACCTCTTCGATTTCCTGCAAACATCACTGCCTGGATTATTCCACTGCTATCCTTTAATGTAAAATAAATATGTCCCGAAGAGTGATACTTGCAATTACTGATCTCTCCGGACACGGAAATCTGCCACAGCATGAAATCCTGTGCAAACATATTTTTAATATAGGCATTGACCTGTCCTACAGAATACACATTTCTTCTCATACAAATTTTGCCAATACTCCATTAATAAATGCCGGTGAACTGTCTGCACCGTACTTCTTTGCTAATTCTACTGCCTCATTGATCGCTACACCTGCCGGAATATCCTCATCGTACTGAATCTCATAAACGGCTAAGCGGATCAGCGATAACTCCACCTTTGCCATACGGCTTGTCTTCCAGCCTTTGGCTTTTTCATTGACGGAAGTATCGATCTCTTCTAAATGTTCCACAATATTCCCATACTTATTCCGTATATATTCGCTGTCTTCCTTACTGATTTCTTCCTCTTCTTCTAAAAAAAGCTGCATCCTGTTCTTCCATTTCCATTCCTTCATGGAATTCGATACGAAAACAGCATTTTAAAAATCTGCTCTCTTAATTCTCTTCTGCTCACTTGTCTTCCTCTCGCTTCTTCCAGTTTTCCTATACAGTGAAAAGGGATGCCCTTTTGGACACCCCCTATTATACAACACCTGCCGCTATTTAAAAAGCATTATTTGCTATTTTCCATATCCACACTTGCGATACGGATATTTACTTCTAACACCTGTAATCCTGTCATATTCTCGATCGCAGCCTTCACTCTCTCCTGAACCCGGTTCGATACTTCCGGAATGGAATAACCATAGGCGATGTTCAAAGAAAGATTTACCTCGACAGAGTCATCCGTCACCTCAACCTTGACTCCTTTTGAAAGGTTCTTCATACCCAGCTTGCTGACTAATTCATTGGTAATATTTCCTGCCATAGAGCTGACGCCTTCTACTTCCGTAGCTGCCAGACCTGCGATGATCGCTACAACTTCGCCGGCAACATGCACTGTACCGGATTTATCTTCTTTTATGCTAAAACTCTGTCTGTCTTCTGCCATTACACTACCTCCAATATCTAATATGAACCTATTATAGCAGATTATTCCTGTTTTGGGAACTAATTTTTATTTGTCTGCCTGTATTGTCGCCCCGTATCAGGTGATGTGGGGATATTTATGTGGGGCGCTTTATCGGCTGAGCGAGGCGGACACAAGGCAGTCCGGTAGTTTCCGGGCCTGTGTCAGAACGGCGAAACCATTCAGGGAAATGAAAAACTCGCTACGCTCAAACAGTTTCATTTCCCTGAATATCACCGTCAGACACAAACCCGAAACTGCTCGGACTGCCTTGTACGCCGCTCGCCCAGCCAATAAAGTGCATCCATCATAATTCAAACTCACCATGCAAAGCGATTTCTTACAGATACCACCAGATACCTACAGGTATTACTATCAAGTACAACAAATTCTGTTTAAAATACCGTTTTGTTTCGGGATTTGGCACAAATCCGATATGAAGAGTTTCTTTTTGTGCAATGGAAATGAAACTCAAGAAATCGTGAAGCCCTCTGGCGAACACGATTTCTGTTTTCAGAGGTTCATTGGAATGGTCTGCACAAGGAAACGCGGAATATCTGATTTGTGCCAAATCCCTATATTACTATTTTTTAAACCTAATTACCCTCTATCAGCATCGCCCTCAATATCCCCGGTGTCTCATACTCCCGTTTTCCTGCTCCCATACCTATCTGCAGGATCCGATAAGCCTCCGGCAGTTCTTCCCCTGTACGAATGGCTGCCACGATGGCTGCACCTGTCGGTGTGACCAGTTCCCCCTGCACTTGCAGGCGGTGTATTGCAATTCCATAAGTACGGATGATCTGCGTCACCGCCGGCACCGGAATTGGAAGGATTCCATGCTGGCAGCAGACCGTTCCCTGTCCTTCACTGAGCATTGGCACTATCACTTCTTCAATCTGCAAGCTGTCTAAGCAGACTGCCGCTGCAACGATGTCTACGATCGAATCCACCGCCCCGACTTCATGAAAATGCACCTGTTCCATGCTCTCGCCATGCACCTTCGCTTCTGCCTCTGCTAACACGGTAAATATCCGCTCTGCTATTTGTTTTGCATGTTCACTCATGTCTGCGGCTTCTATAATTTCGCATATCTGCTTTAAATTTCTATGCTCATGTTTATATGCGTGTCCTGCTTCCTGCATCTGTTCTTTTGTCTCGTTCCGGTGTTCCTTGGTATATGCTCCATGCAGATACTCCATATCATGGTCATGATTTTCATGTTGTTCATCTAAAAAGCACTGCAAAATCACAAGCATCCAGCCCTGATTTTTTCACACGGGAAATGCAGGTGTGAAATCCTTTGACCGGAAGACTAGCAAGTGCCTGCTCTAACTTTTTTTTTTTCGTCTGCTCCTAAATCTAACAGTGATCCCACAAACATATCGCCGCTGATCCCAAACGTACACTCTAGATACAAACTGTTTTACTCATGCTGTTCTCCTACTAACCTGTTGATCTGTGATGCCATATAGCCGGCACCATAACCATTGTCGATATTGACCACTGCCACCCCGTTCGCGCAGGAATTGATCATGGTCAGGAGTGCCGAAACCCCGTGAAAACTTGCACCATAGCCCACCGATGTCGGAACTGCAATGACCGGTTTATCCACCAAGCCGCCAAGAACGCTTGCTAATGCGCCCTCCATTCCTGCCACCGCAACAATGCAGTTTGCACTTTGGATCGCATCCAGATTTGCCAGCATCCTGTGTATCCCACAGACTCCTATATCATAGATACGTTCCACATAATTTCCAAAATACTCTGCTGTCAGTGCCGCTTCCTCTGCTACGAAAATATCTGCTGTTCCCGCACTGCATACCACGATTTTTCCCATATGCGGCTTGTCATTCTTTTCAATTCGGATGATACGGGAAGTCTCATCATAAACGGTCTGTGGAAACCGTTCCTTTGCTGCTAAATACTGTTCCTTCGATGCCCTTGTTCCAAATACCTCACCATTTTCCCGATAAAGGTGCGTAAAAATCTCTAAAAAAATGCTCCGTCGACTTTCCCTCACAGTAAATCACTTCCGCATGTCCGGTCCTGAGTTTCCGATGAGTATCTAACTTCGCATATCCTAATTCTTCAAATGGCTCTTTTTCGCAAATACTGTTTTGCTTCCTCTATGGAAAGCGTTCCTGCTTTTACCTGTTCTAATAACTCCTGTATTTCCATGTTACTGCTCCATATCTATTATGCTACCTGTCTGTTTTAAAAAATCCTGTGTTTTCTATTCCAGACTTTTCTAACCACACGACTCTGTTTCTCATGCAATTCGTTTATCTTCAGAACTTCAATTCAGAGAGCAAAAGTCTTAACGCCCCATGGACGGGGCGTTTAAGACGTACACGTCACTCCATCACAGCCTAACTCAGACAGACTTAAATTTTCTTATTTTCGTACAACGGAACAAAACAGATCCGGCTTTGTGCAAGTTGCCGGTCTAAAGAAACCGCCCTTTGCCCCTAATCTCTATCGGAAACAAAAAGCAGCAGACGCTTTCACATCCACTGCTCTGTATGATCCTTTACCGCGAAAGCGCATTTACTTTCTTGTATTCTTTAAGAATGCCGGAATCTGGATATCTTTTTCCGGTACATTGCTGACAGGTTTTGCCGGCTTCTTGATTCCGCTTAAGGTACTTGTTGTATTCTGTACCGGCACGGAGTTCTGCATTGGCATGGAATTCTGCATTGGCATGGAATTCTGCACCGGTGTCGGTGTTACCTGTGGTCTTGCCGTAAAACTCTGTGCAGTCGGTCTTGCGGTTGGTGTTGATGTTGTCTGATATTTTAAATCCGGCATGATCTTATTACCTGTCGGCTTTGTCTCAAGTCCTGTTGCAATAACTGTAATCGTTGCCTCATCTGTCATTGTCTCATCATATTTTGCACCAAAGATGATATTTGCATTATCGCCTGCTAAATCCTGAACATAGCTTGCTGCGTCATTTGCATCCATCAGAGAAATATCTCCGGAAATATTGATGATCACATGGGATGCTCCGGTAATAGTTGTCTCTAATAATGGACTCGCTACTGCTAATTTCACTGCCTCAATGGCTTTTTCATCGCCTTTAGCAGAACCGATACCGATATGTGCCATACCTTTATCTCGCATAACGGTCTGAACATCCGCGAAATCTAAGTTGATCAATGCTGGAAGATTAATCAGGTCTGTGATTCCCTGTACGGACTGCTGTAATACTTCATCCGCCTTCTTCAATGCATCCGGCATTGTAGTTCTGCGATCTACGATCTCTAATAATTTATCATTCGGAATGACGATCAGTGTATCCACTGCCTCTTTTAACTTCTCAATTCCGGAAAGTGCATTGACCATACGCGCTTTTGCCTCAAATTTAAAAGGCTTTGTTACAACACCAACGGTCAGAATGTCCATTTCTTTTGCGATCTTCGCTACAACAGGAGCTGCTCCGGTTCCTGTTCCACCGCCCATGCCACAGGTTACGAATACCATATCCGCACCTTTGATCGCGTCCGTTAAATCCTCCACACTCTCTTCTGCCGCTTTTTCACCGATCTCCGGCTGTGCTCCGGCTCCAAGTCCTTTGGTCAGCTTCTCACCAATCTGGATCAGTGTCGGTGCCTTACATAACATCAAAGCCTGCTTGTCCGTATTGACCCCAATGAACTCTACCCCACCGATATTCTCATCAATCATTCTATTTACAGCATTATTTCCAGCTCCTCCTACACCAATTACAATAATTTTTTGCACTGGTATCTGCTTCTGTCGTCATAATCTCTAGCAAGGTAGTTCCTCCTTTTTTCCTTTCTGGGATTTATCTAAATAAAATGAAACTATCTCTCTTCGTATGTAACGATTCCCATTCGGAATATACACATACAAATATAATATAATTTTTCGTTGAATTAATCAACTACAAATTCTATTTTTTTTATTACTATTTTTTTTTACTGCACTGGCAGTTCTCCATTTTAGGAACCATTACTCTTTTCAAATGGCACATCCGTATTTTCCTCTGACCAGTTTTCCATATGAAGCGTACCGCTCATATCCTTTAACTGTGGAAATATGACGGAAAGTGTTTCCATTTTTGCACTCAGATTCTGACTATTTCCCATATTTACGGTAACTTTTTCATATTCTAACATAATATTGGAATATTCATCACAATGGATTGTCTGCGGCATCATTTTATATTTGCTAAGCCCCTGTGTCAGACTGAGCATTGCTTTTAACAAGGACTTCTTCTTAACGGGAATTTTTTCGCCAACCGAAACTTTACTGCATTCTAATCCGGTCACTTCCATCATTCCTTCTAACTTCCTTGAAGAAGTCTCTACCACTACACCGTCTTTGTTAAAATAGGCATTCTGCCCCATTGCCGGGACATAGAGATAACCGGCAATCTTTTTTTCTCTGACTTTGATACTCAAACTATGCGGACCTTTGATGCGCACCTCCGGCTGCTGTAAAAACGGCATTTCCTCCGCATCCTTAAATTTGTATTTTAAAAAAAATACATACAGGGTATTCCACGAGTAGTCATCATTTAATACCCATTGGCGGATGGTTTCATCCGGATACAGATCCGTTCCCTCTACCTGCACCTGTTTCACGGTAAAACCCTTATACGCAACCACTCCAAGCGCAGCTAATAATATAAGGATGATCAGTATCAGCAGGAAATTTATTCTTTTTTTCGCCTTTTTTCGCTCTTCTCTCTTTTTCTCATAAATCCTCCGGTCCATCTAACCGGATTCCTCTTGACACACTAAGTGCCAATCCCATCTCGGAAAGCAGAAACAGAACCGATGTACCTCCATAACTGATAAACGGCAGTGTAATACCTGTATTTGGAATAGAATTTGTTACAACTGCGATATTTAAAATAACCTGAATGGAAATATGTGCCATGATACCTACCACAAGCAGTGCTCCATACAGATCCGGAGCATTATTGGCAATGACCATAAATCTCCACAGCATCAGTAAAAACAAAAGAATGACACAGACTGCACCAAACAGTCCTAACTCTTCGCAAATGATGGAAAAGATCATATCATTCTGTGCTTCCGGCAAGAATCCGAGCTTTTGCATACTCTCACCGAGACCTTTTCCAAACAGTTTACCGGAACCGATCGCATAGAGCCCCTGTAATGTCTGGTAGCCCTTTTTCGTAATCCTCCGGGTTCAGCCAGATCTTGATACGCTCTGCACGGTATCTCTCTAAATAGATAAAGATACTTCCAAACGCGATTCCGAGTCCTCCTAACGCGAAAAACTGTGCATATTTCGGACTTGCCACAAAGGACATGACAACTGCGATACCTAACAGAATAATTGCCGTACTCAAGTTGTTATATGCAATGACACCGACGATCGGCACTACGATCAGAAGTACCTTGATCACCGTCTGAAACTTTTTCATCTGCTTGGGCATGCGGCTGATCAGCACCGCTAAGAACAGTATGACCGCTATCTTTGCAAACTCTGACGGCTGAAAAGACAATGGTCCTAATTTCAGCCACCTCTTTTGTCCATTATATTCCTGCCCAACAAAAAATAACTGCTGTACACAGTAACAGTGCCGCTATGTAAGCCACTCCCGCAAAACGCATCCATACATGATAATCGATCCTCGATATCAGATACATTGCCATGAATCCAAGGCTTGTTGCAAACAACTGCTTTTTTCACATAATATGCACTGTCATCAAATTTTAACTGCCCATCGTAAGAACTGGTCGAATAGAGCATGACCAGTCCGAAACAGACCAGAAAAAAATAATGATAAACAACAGACTGTAATCAAAATATCTTGTCGGTTTGCTGCCGGTTCGTTCCCGCTTCTTACCCATGCATTACTCCTTTAGATTTCTTGCATATTCCTTAAATTTTTCTCCACGCTGTTCGTAATTGTCAAACATTCCCCAGCTTGCACACGCCGGAGACAGTAAGATTGCATCCCCGTCTACCGCATTCTGATAGCAGATGTCCATTGCCTCTTCTAAGCTGTCTGCAAAAGCAATTTCCGTAAAACCATGTTTTTTTGCACAGTCTGCAATCTTTTCTCTGGTCTGTCCAATCAATACCAACTGCTTGACTTTTCCATCAAAGGCTTCAATCCATTCATCGTATTCGGACTGTTTATCATAACCGCCTCCGATTAAAAAGGTCGGTCTTTCCATCGCGCGGATTCCCTGGATCGCCGCATCCGGATTGGTTCCTTTGGAATCATTGTAGAATTTTACACCGCGTTTTTCTACAACATACTCAATTCTATGCTCTACTGCCCGGAATTGTTCTAAAACCTTTCGGATCACCTCCATCGGTACACCAAAGCTGTCTGCCATTGCCGCTGCTGCCATGACATTCTCATAGTTATGTAACCCTAATATCATATGCAGCCTGGAAGTTTCGATGATTTTTTCTTCGCTTTACCTCCGGTTGACTTGTAGATCACTCCATCTTCATAGAAGAAGCCATCCTCTAGCCGTCTTTTACTGCTGAAATATACCACCCGGATCGGAAGCGTTTTTCCAAACTCCAAAAAGCACCTCATCCTCATAATTCAGCACGCAGACCTCATCTTTTTGTCTGGTTCTTCGTAATGCTCTCTTTTTTGTTTCAATATAACATTCCATCGTATGATGACGGTTCAAATGATCCGGTGTAATGTTTAAGATCGCACTGACCTGCGGATGGAAATCCACGGCTGTTTCTAACTGGAAACTTGAAATTTCTGCCACTGTCACGGTTGCCTCTGTCGTGTCTGCTGCAACACTGGTATATGGGATACCAATATTTCCAACCACTTTGACATCCTCAAAATATGCCTGCATAATCTCTCCTAACAGGGATGTTGTTGTAGTCTTTCCATTTGTTCCGGTAATTGCAAGAAAGTCTGCCTTTTGCAAAATGATATGCCAACTCTATTTCGCCCCAGATTGGAATCCCCTGCTCTCTGATGGCTGCGATGACCGGCAAATCCGTCGGAACGCCGGGACTTAACACTGCCAGTCCGGTATCCGCTAGAATCTCTGTCGGCAGTTCCCCTAAGATAATCCCGCAATCTTTCCAGATGTCATTTTTTTGTAACAGTTCCTCTTTGGACAATTCTTTATTTCCATCATAAAGCCTGTATGCAATTCCCTTTTTCTAAGTAATTCACCGGCAGCGATTCCACTCTTTCCGGCACCCACAATCAATACGGTCTTTCCCTGTAAATCCATTTTTTTCTTTCCTCCTATAATGCCAGAAGCCCAATCAGGCAGAGAATTGCCGTAGCAATGGAAAATACCGCAACGACCCTCGTCTCTGACCAGCCACATAATTCAAAATGATGATGGATCGGTGCCATCTTAAAGATTCTTTTTCCACCGGTCTTTTTAAAATAAGTAACCTGTATCATAACGGATAAAATTTCAATCCAGTAAATCAGTCCCACAATCAGAATAAAGATCGGCATCTGCATCATATAGGCACTCGCCGCCACAAATCCGCCAAGCGCCAGAGAACCGGTATCTCCCATAAACACTTTTGCAGGATATACATTGAACAGCAAAAAATCCCATCAGTGCACCTACGACTGCACAGGTAATCGGCTCAATTCCGCTGTGTGTTCCTACTGCAACCACAGTAAAAAAGGTTGCTACCAATACCGTGACACTGGAAGCTAAACCATCGAGACCATCCGTAAAATTCACTCCATTGACGGTTCCAATTACCGCTAAAAACATAACCGGAATCGCAAGAACTCCAAGATTCAGATATTTTCCACCGGAAAACGGAATCAGCATAGTAAGTGATACATCTGTAAATTTCAAGATATAAAATACAAAAATTGCCGTAATCACAATCTGACAAAGCATCTTCTGCCATGCTAACAGACCATCGGAACGTTTTAATACCACTTTCAGATAATCATCCAGAAATCCTACAATTCCGAATCCGACGGTTACAAACAAAATCGGTATGATCTTCGGATAATCCTTAACATATATCAGAGAGGTCAGTATCACACTCGCAAGTATGATAATCCCACCCATCGTCGGTGTTCCCGTCTTTTTTAAATGGGACTTCAATTCTTCTCTTTCCGTCTGCCCCACTTTTAATTTTCGTAAAAAAGGAATGACAATAGGGCCTAAAACTGCACTGACAACAAATGATATAATTACCGGGATTACTACTTGATATGACATATGTTTTTCCACCTCATGTATTTTTTTCAGCCATGCTGATAGTTGCGTTTTTTAACTTTTCTAGTATACGTTATTTTTTTTACTTTTGTGCAAGATATCCCACACAATATTGTTCCCCGGTGCTTCACTCTTTTTGCTCAATTCCAAGGTATGGAAGCACATTTTCAAATATTTCTTTCATGACCGGTGCTGCTATGGTTCCTCCATAATATACGCCCTGTGGGTCATTGATAATGACAAGTCCGAGCACTTTCGGATTGTCTGCCGGCGTAAATCCCAAAAAAGATGCAATATACTTATTTGCACTTCTTGGAAGAGTCTGGGAGGTTGCTGTTTTTCCTCCAATCGAAAAGCCTTTGATTGCGGCATTTTTTCCGGTTCCTTCACTGACCACCTTCTCTAAGAGCATACGGACCGTCTCGCTCGTCTTTTCACTGACAATCCCCTCTGTCGTTTCGTATTTAAATGTTTTGACCTTTTTTCCTTTTTCATCCGTGACATAAGCCCCGAAATGAGGGGTCACGCGGTTGCCGCCATTGATAATAGAGGATACGGTAGTCGCTAACTGGACCGGTGTGATCTGAAAAGACTGTCCGAAGGATATGGTCGCCAACTCCACCTGCCCGATATTTTTTCGGATTGTGCATGATCGTTGCCGCCTCGCCCGGTAAATCCACATTGGTCTTTTTGCAGCAGCAAACCGAACTGTTTAAAATAGGAATAATATTTTTTTTCACTTCCTAAACGCAGTCCTAACTCTATAAATACCGGGTTGCAGGAATTCATGATCCCCTGTGCAAAATCCTCGGCTCCATGACCGCCGACTTTGTGACACCGAATCTTACGGTCCTCTACGATCTTATATCCCGGACAGTGAAACCGGTCTTTTAAACTGACCACACCTTCTTCAAAGGCTGCTGCTGTAGTAATGATCTTAAAAGTAGAGCCCGGTTCATAGGTATCATTGATACAGCCGTTACGCCACATCAGATTGAGCTTATCCTGATTTGTCTGCACTTCGCCTTCTATGGAAAAAAGGTTCGTTCAGATTAAATTCCGGTACATTGACCATTGCTAAGATCTCGCCGTTTTGCGGATTCATCATCAACACGGAAACACTCTGTGCCCCATGTTCTTCCATTGCCTTTTTCGCTGCCTGCTCGGCATATTCTTGAATATTATAATCAAGACTGATATGCAGAATCATTTCCGTCGATCGGATCCTGCCTGCGTTCACCGGCGTTTTCAATCTCAATCCCCCGCGCATCTGTCAGCGTCAGGATTTTTCCATTTTTCCCCTGAAGGTATTTATCGTATTTTTTACTTCTAAGCCGATGATCCCCTGATTATCGCCTCCGGTAAAGCCCAACACCTTAGAAGCCAAGGTATCGTAAGGATAATACCGTTTATAATCCTCATCGATCTTTACGCCTGCTAAACCATGCGCACGGATGGCATCTCCTGTTTCTTTTGGTACATTGGTCTTGATCTTTTCTATGGAAGATACTCTTTCCACACGTTTGCGGATCGTCTCCTCATCCATTTCGAGTTCTTTTGCTAACATGGCAATGACTTTTTCCGGTTCTTTGATCTGACTGTGTATCACTGAAATTGTACAGACGGTCTTGTTTTCCGCTAATACCACTCCGTTACAGTCTACGATCTCCCCGCGTGCCGCTTTGATGTTTTCTTTCTCTCTCGTGCAGATCCTCCGCTTTTTTTTCCATAGTATTCTGAGCAAAAAATCATCAGATAGACCAGTCTTCCGACTAAAAACGTCAGCACCAGCAGAACCACCACCATGAATACCATGATTTTTTTTCGATATGCAGTTTTATTCCGATACATAGGTATAACCCCATAAAAGAAGTTAGTATAATCTATTACAACTTTGATGAGGTTATGTGATATTCTGCTTTACTGTACCGGATTTCCCATGATATCTACGTCGACCACTTTTTTCCTGATCGTACTCTTCATCCTGATAAATATTCAGATATGGAAGTATTTCTTTTAAAATTTCTCTTGTAATATTCTGTGCATAGGAACTGTGCGCCTGGTCTGCGACATTCGGTTCATCAATTACGACATAGATTACCACCTGCGGATTCTCCTGCGGCACATATCCGATAAAAGATACCAGATATTTTCCTTGTGCACGCTGTGTCTTTTTGACACCATCTTCTTCAATGGTTTCATATTTTCTGTGCCGTACCGGTTTTACCACCCATGGAATATCCCGGCACTTTTGCCGTCTTTCCGGTTCCTTCCGAGACCGTTTTATACAGATACTGCTTAACCATATTACAGGTATCTTTTGACAATGTCTGTTTTAACAGTTCGCCTTTGTTCTCTTCAATCAGGTTTCCGTTCTCATCCGTGATTTTTTTTACCACATGAGGTTTATAATAATTTCCACCATTAATTAAAGAGGAAAATGCACTCGCCATCTGTACCATCGTAACATTGAAGTTCTGTCCAAAAGAGTTCGTTGCTAAGGAAGCATCATCCATCGTTTCTAATGTATACATTAAAGAGTCGGTTCTTGCCTCGCCCGGAAGGTCGATTCCCGTCTTTTGACCAAAGCCAAATATTTTCTGATATTTTAATAAATTTTTCTTTTTGTATTGCATAGGACATCTGCATCAGGGCATCATTACAGGACTCCATGATAGACTGTTCTATGGTTAAGAGTCCATTGACCGCTCCGATTAACACAGTGGATGGTGTGACCGCCGACCTGCTCCTTTCCGTCGCAGACATAGGTCTCATTTCCGGTTAATGCCCCTGTTTCGAGTCCGGTTGCAACGGTCAGAGGTTTTACGGTAGAGCCCGGCTCATAGGTCTGTGTCACGCAGAAATTCTGCCAGATTTTATTCAAAGCCTCCAACTGCTCATCTTCACTCATGGCTTTGATTTGTTCTTCACTGTAATATGCGCTTAAATCTCTTGGATTGTTCAAATCAAAGGTCGGATAATTTGCCATAGCATAAATTTCCCCATTGTTCGGATTCATGACAATGGCAGCCGTATTTTACTGCCCTCGCCTTCCTCCGCACCATTTTTGCAGGCATCGTTAAATTCTTTGAGCTTTTTCTCCACCACCGACTGAATATTGACATCAATCGTCGATACTACCGTCTTTCCGTTGACCGGTTCTTTGATGGTTTTTTTCAAAGTTACTGTCTGAATTCAGATAAACCGTACTCTCTTCCGTTGACTCCATTTAATGTATCGTTATAAGAATCCTCAAGACCTCCGATTCCAAGGTTTCCTGAAGTCGTATATCCAATGACGGAAGCCGCAAAGGGAACCGTAAGGATATTCACGGAGATATTCTTTTCCATCCATACACCTTTGATATAAGGATGGTTCTTGGTATCATTCTGCAATTCCACAAATTTCTGCACTTTATCATAAGGAAGTCTGCGCAAAATCTTGTTGTACTGACTCTTCGGTTTTTCTTCTGCTAACTTGTACAGATCTTCTGCTTTTAAATCCTCAAAGCAGGAGGTCAGTGCCTCAATGGTCGGCTGTAAATACTCTTCTTTACTGTTTAACACCTTGCAATCTAAGATTACGTTATGACATCTACACTGGTTGCAAGTACCGTACCTTTGGCATCGACAATATCCCCACGCTGATACGGCAGTATGGTACTGTCATATTCCTGCTGGGTTAAAACGATTTTTTCATATTGTTTTTCGCCACTTGTCGCTTCAATATACATAATTCTGCCGATTAATGCGACTAAAAGTATTGTAATCGTTAAAAAAATGTGACAATCAGTTTTTTTTTCTGCATTTTTCGCGGAAACTTTGCCAGTTCCTTTTTTCCGTCTTGCCTTCAATCTTCCACCACACACTACTTTCCCGGAATTTCTTCATACTGTGTCATGTAGTCTGAATCCTCAATACTATAGTAAGCAACTTGATCCGGTGCTGCATAGACCATCCCCAATTCTGCGATTGCTTTTTTCTTTAATCTCATTCAGATTGATAGAGGTATTGACTCTTTTTAATGTGGTGTCATTATCTGTCTTTAAATCTGCAATTTCTTTTTTCTAAAGCTGAAATATTACTCATTCTGGTGGTAATATCTGCCTGTAAATGCACATATGCTGCACATACCAGACAGGTAATACTTTACTGCAACTGCCAAAAATGCCACATATCTGCGGCTCATACGCAGTTCTCTTGCCTGATTTCTCTTTTGCTATTTTTCTGTTTCTAGCTCTCTGTTCTTCACGTTCTCTTCTGATTCTTTCCTGTCTGTCGTCTTTCGGCAGTGCTTCTGCCTTGCGTACCGTATTTCCGTCTACATACATCCGATACTGATTCTGCTCCATTTTAGACACCTCCGCTTTTTGTCTTTTTTACCTTCTCTCGAACACACGCAATTTTGCACTCTTGGACCTTTGAATTTTCTCTCAATTCCTCTTCCCCGGCAAAATCGGCTTTTTCTTGTAATGACTTTCCCCTTGGATTCCTTGCCACATACACAAACCGGAAAGTCACTTGGGCATGTGCATGGGTTTTCATTCTTTTTAAATATGGTCTTTACGATTCTATCTTCTAATGAGTGAAAGGTAATAATACAGATTCTTCCGTCCTCATTTAAAAGTTCTATCATATCATCGAGTGTATCCTGCAACACTTCCAGTTCCCGGTTTAATTCAATTCTGATTGCCTGAAAGGTACGTTTTGCCGGATGTCCGCCACTCATCTGTACTTTTTTCGGAATTGCTGAGCGAATAATGGCTGTCAGCTCTCCGGTTGTTTCAATGGGCTGTTTTTCTCTCGCTGCCACAATGTGTTTTTTGCGATGTTTTTTGCAAATTTGTCTTCTCCGAAATCCCGATAATCCGATACAGTTCTTTCTCACTGTAAGTATTGACAATATCTCTTGCCGTACGGCTTTCTCTTTTGATCCATCCGCATATCTAACGGAGCATTTTCTTCCATATAAGTAAAACCGCGCTTTGGCGTATCTAACTGAAAGGAGGATACGCCAAGGTCTAAGACAATGCCGTCTACCTTTTCAATTCCAAGATTTTTCAGTTCCTGACGCATATTGCAATAGTTGCTGCGAACAATGGTCACACGATCCTGATATTCTTTCAGTCTCTCTGTTGCCGCCAGAATCGCATCTGCATCCTGATCAATACCAATCAGTCTGCCACCCTCACCAAGTCTTTTTTGCAACTTCTAAGGCATGTCCTCCTCCACCTAAGGTTCCGTCTACATAGATTCCGTCCGGTCTGATGTTCAGATTGTCAATTGTCTCATTTAATAATACGGATGTATGATGAAATTCCATATCGTTCTCCTATCCCGTCGTTTTTTTGATTTCTTATCCTAGATACTCAATCCCAAATCTGCCATATGCTCTGCAATTTCGTCCATGTCATCATAGGAATTGCAATCCAGCCAGTTGTCTTTGCTCCAGATCTCGATCCGGTTGAGTACTCCAACGGATACGACATCCTTCTGTAAATCAGCAAATTCCCTTAAAACCGGTGGTATCAGGATTCTTCCCTGCTTGTCTAACTCACAGGTGGCTGCTCCGGCGAAGAAGAAACGTGAGAATTTTTCTTGCATCTTTTGTGGTAAGTGGGACATTTCTAAATTTTTTCTTCAATATTGTGCCATTCTTCATTTGGATATACAAACAGACATCCATCCAGTCCTTTTGTTACAACAAACTCGTGTTTCCAAGCTGCTCTCTGAACTTAGACGGAACGATCATTCTGCCTTTTGCATCGATTGTATGATTGTATTCTCCCATGAACATCTGACACTCACCTACTTACCGTGGCTATTTTTTTCTGTGTTATCCACAAAGTTATCAACTTATCCACCACTTTGTGCCACTATCAACCACTTTCACCCACTTTTTATATCCATTTTACTCCACCAGTGGGTAAAAAGCAAGTATTTCAATATTTTTTAAGAAAGGATTAGGGTGTAAAAAAATAAAAAAAAGGAAAACACTACAGCTCTGAAATGCTCGCTTTGCTCTTACCATCTTTATGTTTTTCTTCTCTTGTATCTAGTTTCAGACATTATTTAATTGTTTCTCACTGAGGTCTAAATACCGCTCGATCATGCGGTCACTTCTCTGCTCAGTTCGTAGCATCGCTTCAATATCATTACCAAGGCGCATATGCTTCGTCACAGTCTTTTTTCTTGCTATTTCAATCTGTTCCTGTAATGTTTCTCCGCATCCATATCGCTCCTTAGTCAAAAATGTTATTGCTTTCCTGCTCACTGCTTTTTCTAAGTATGATAAGCATCATCACCGAAACGACTGCTAATACTACTGCTAATACTGCAACGGAAGTTCCCGGAATCAGGAGCTGGTCTAAGACCTTCAATCCATGCCCACGATCCCATATCTACTAAGGTACAGCAGAAAAAATCTCTCCCAGTTTCTTTTATGTGCAGTCTGGACAATGGGATCTCAGCAGCAGATTCCATGGGTTGTGATTGGCATTAGGCAACTACCTGGATGTATAATTGGTTACATGATGTTTTTATGCTGGTATCACTGTCTTATCGGCTTTTGACCAGGCATCTTCTGGTCGGTCTGTATAGCCGTAAATGCTTCCAGGTTAAGAGATTGTATCTGTTCTGAGATAAGACCCAGACCTGCCGTATCTTGCCAACCTCGAATGAAAGCCCATTGACCTTTGAAAAAGCAACCGTTGTAATAATTGCGGCAAATAACAAAATCGCCAATCGCCAGTCAAAATGATAGTGTTCTGCTAACATTCACGAATAACCGTAATGCTTTGGCGGAGTCCCAAAATTTTCCATGTTCAAATGATACAAATGTAGGGCTTGAATATGTCCGCCACTCTCTTCTTTGACAGGTACTGATGTAACTTTCCCAGCACTGCCCAGCACTTTGGTCCCTCTACACTGTTTATCGACATCTTTCGTTTTAAACTGTTATTTAACAATTTGAAAGCCAAATTACTTTTTGGCTGCACTGAGGGCTGGCCTGAGAAAGCGTAAATAATGAAAATATTTAATTACTATGGTAATCATAGAGCTTTCCTCATTGAGACAGTAGCAGGGATGAAAACATGTTGCTTTCTCAACCCTTCGTCATCTGAATTGCGGACAAATATGATGTGGAAAAGCTGCTTTCTGCATGTAAAATTTATTTTTCAGCGCAACTTTGTTGTTGCTTCGACGTAGAACTTTACAAGTGT
>VOFK01003929.1_pt1 | contig 58295 bp, 69 predicted proteins | sample 5384121 | NCBI WGS metagenome assembly VOFK01 (sample SAMN12384730, study PRJNA508395) | human gut metagenome | isolation source: healthy gut J | host: Homo sapiens | reverse complement strand
ATCAATTGTACTAGTTTCAGTTACACGTATTGCTTTCGTCATAGTTTTCATATCTTCCTCTGTAAAGTGTCCCAATACAAAAATCTATTTGCCCTCCGCGTGGAAAGTCATTGCCAATACCAAAGCGCAGGCGGGCATATGCTTGAGTTCCTAATGTGGCGGCTATATGCTTCAATCCGTTATGACCGGCATCGCTACCCTTACTTTTCAGGCGTAAAGCTCCGAAAGGAAGGGCTAAGTCATCTACTATTATCAACACATTTTCCAACGGAATGTTTTCTTTCTGCATCCAGTAGCGCACTGCATTGCCACTCAGGTTCATGTAAGTAGACGGTTTCAGCAGGATAAGCTGGCGTCCTTTGAGCGAGAGGGTGGCAGTAGCCCCATAACGTCCGTCGGTAAAAACAAGATTGGACGCCTTTGCAAGGGCGTCCAATACTGTGAATCCTATGTTGTGACGGGTATTTCGGTATTCTTCACCTATATTACCCAGTCCTACAATCAAATATTTCATTGAAAAGGATTAAGGGGTTAGTAATTATTTACCTGCAGTTGCAGCAGCACCACGAGCAGCACGAGTCAATTTAACTGCACAAACAACGGCTTCTTTAGCGTTAATCAATTCCAAACCTTCATAGCTTAATTCGCCCACTTTGACAGTCTTGCCCAGACCCAAAGAAGTTACATCAACAACCAGACGTTCAGGAATTACATTGTATAAAGCTTTCACTTTCAGTTTACGCAACTGTAATGCCAATTTACCACCGGCACGTACACCTTCTGCCAAACCTTCCAGCTGAACAGGAACTTCCATAACGATGGGTTTAGCTTCATCAATCTGATAGAAGTCAACGTGAAGGATTGCATCCGTTACAGGATGGAACTGGATATCTTTCAAAATAGCGTTTACTATTTTACCGTCAATGTTCAAGTCTACAACATAGATGTGCGGTGTGTATACCAAGTTACGGAGTCCTTCGGTGGGCACGGAGAAGTGAGTAGCTACGGGCAAGCCGTTTTCGTCTTTCTGCACTCCATACAATACACAAGGAACACCATTGTTCTTACGCAATTCGTGAGTTGCTTTCTTTCCTACGTCTGTTCTGACAGTACCTTTAATTTCAATTGATTTCATTGTTTTTTAATTTTTTGTGTTACTCTAAATTAAGTTGATCTTATTGCTTAATTCGCCATCACACGATGTGGTATATCACACGATGAGCTTGAAAAAGCGGTGCAAAATTACTGCTTATTTCCGACTTGACAAAAAGAAAGCACAATTTTTTTATCATTGTGCTTTCTTTATCGGTTGGAATCAGAAATCGATATCTATTTTAATTTCATTCGGACTAAGCGGCTTGTGAGCGTCTTCGGTCGTTTCCTGTTCTTCATTTTCAGTGTGATGAGGTTCAATAGGACCTTGCTCTTCGGCAATAAACTGTATAGCCTGTTGTAAACCGTTCATGAACTTCTCAAAATCTTCTTTATATAGAAAAATCTTATGTTTTTCGAAGCTTACTTGCGAGTCATCACCTTCTCCCGAAACAATCTTCTTGCTTTCGGTAATAGCCAAAAACATTTCATCTTTTCGGTTTTTCTTCACATCTAAATAATAAATACGTTTGCCGGCTTTAATTGCTTTTGAAAAAACAATTTCTTTGTCACCATCCACTACACTTTTCTTTTTATAATCTTCCATAACTTAAGTATCTTTATAAATCGGCTTCAAAATTGGACATTTTTTTTAAATGGGCAAAGAATTTGCGGATAAACTTCGATGAAAAAAGCGATTTAGATAGCTCTATGTAAATTTTACATTAAAAAATGTAATTATGTTATGTAAAATCAATGAAAATACCTACTTTTGCAACTCCTTAATAATTTTATGTGAATTATGATAAATAGAGTTCTTATTCGTCTTAAGATAGTTCAGATAGTCTATGCTTATTATCAGAACGGAGGCAAAAACTTGGATACAGCGGAAAAAGAGTTATTTTTCAGCCTTTCTAAAGCGTATGACTTATACAACTATCTGCTGCTTTTAATGGTAGAGGTAACTAAACAGGCTAACAAACGACTGAATGCTGCGAAAAACAAACTGGTCCCTACTAAGGAAGAATTGTTTCCCAACACCAAATTTGTGGAAAACCGCTTTATTGCACAGCTGGAGGTAAACAAACAGCTGCTGGAGTTTTCGAACAATCAGAAGAAAACTTGGGAGAATGAAGCTGATTTCGTAAAGACTTTATGTGATAAAATCTTAGAAAGCGATATATATAAGGAATATATGGCCAGTGAGACTTCTTCGTATGAGGAAGACCGTGAATTGTGGCGCAAGCTATATAAAAATATTATTTTCAATAATATCGAACTGGATCAGGTTTTGGAGGACCAAAGTTTGTATTGGAATGATGATAAGGAAATCGTGGATACCTTTGTGTTGAAGACCATCAAGCGTTTCGATGAGAAGAATGGTGCAAAACAGGAATTGTTGCCGGAATTTAAAGATGAGGAGGATCAAGACTTCGCGCGCCGTTTGTTCCGTCGTACTATCTTGAATGCCGATTATTATCGTCATCTGATTAGCGAAAATACAAAGAACTGGGATTTAGACCGTGTGGCTTTCATGGATGTGGTCATTATGCAGATCGCTTTGGCTGAAATCCTGAGTTTTCCCAATATCCCGGTCAGCGTTTCACTGAATGAGTACGTGGAAATAGCCAAACTGTACAGCACTCCGAAAAGCGGTGGCTTTATTAACGGTACTTTGGATGGAATCGTTAATTCATTAAAAAAAGAGAATAAGCTAACAAAAAATTAATATCTTTGTTTGTTATTGAAGAATAACGGTATTATAAACTAAAAAACATAGAAAGTATGAACTTATTATTTGTATTTCTGCAGGCAGGGGGTGGAGGAGATTACTCTTTCCTTATTATGATGGTAGCCATTTTCGCTATTATGTACTTCTTCATGATTCGTCCTCAGAATAAAAAACAGAAAGAAATTGCTAATTTCCGCAAGAACCTGGAAGTGGGTCAGGAAGTGATCACTGCAGGTGGTATATACGGAAAGATAAAAGAAATAGAAGATAATACGGTTGTTTTGGAAATAGCGTCAGGCGTTAAGATTAAAATTGATAGAAATTCTATCTTCGCTAATGCTGCATCCAACCAACAACAGGCAAAGTAAATGACATAACAACATGTTCGACAAAAGGAACATACGTATTTACTATTTAAAGACTTTAGAGAGAATCAGAAGCTTCCTGCTTAGCCGTAATAGCAGGGAGTTCCTGATTTTCTTGTTTTTGTATTTGTATCTTTCTGCTTTTGGTTGCTTCAGGTGTTAAATGATGATTATGAAACGGAATTCTCCGTTCCGTTACGGTTGAAGAATGTACCTAGTGATGTGGTGCTGACCTCCGAACTTCCTGACGAACTGCGTATTGGCGTGAAAGACAGGGGAACTGTATTGGCTAACTATATGCTGGGACAGACATTCTATCCCATTGTTGTGGACTTTAAGGACTATGAGGATAAAGGAAGTCGTGTCCGGATTCCGGTTTCAGCTTTAATGAAAAAGATTTCGGTCCAGTTGAATCAGACAACCAAATTGCTGACCATACGGCCGGATACTGTGGAGTTTATTTATACAAAAGGGAAGGCAAAGAAGGTGCCCGTGAAATTGCAAGGCAAGGTGGCTTTGGACCGTCAGTATTATATCTCGGATATCATTTACTCGCCGGATTCAGTGATGGTTTATGCTCCTCAAGAGATTGGATACCATCACGGCTGCTTATACACAGGCATTGAACTTTGAAGATGTGGCAGACACCGTTCGTCGCAGGGTGAATCTGGCCGATGTACGTGGAGCGAAATTCATTCCCTCTTTTGATGATGTGACTTTATTGGTAGATATTTACGCTGAAAAAAGTGTGGAGGTGCCTATACGTGGCATCAATTTTCCGCCCGATAAAGTACTTCGCACTTTTCCCTCCAAGGTTCAGGTGACTTTTCAGGTAGGTCTGAGTCATTTCAAGTCCATCACTTCCGAGGATTTCTTTATCGGGGTGACTTATGAGTCTTTGTTGAACAATAAGGGGGAGAAGTGTCCGGTCAATCTCAAATCCATCCCCCGATATGTGAACCACGTCCGTTTGAATCCCAAGGAGGTGGATTATTTGATAGAACAACGAATTAAATTCAATGATTAAGATAGCGGTTACCGGTGGCATCGGCAGTGGAAAATCATACATTTCCCATTTGCTGGAGAATATGCATATCCCAGTGTATAATGCGGATAATGAAGCGAAACGCCTTACTGTTTTCGATGCCGGAATTCGTGGGGAACTGATTGCTTTGTTAGGTGAGGAGGTTTATAAGGATGGTCTGTTAAACAAGCCGTTGCTGGCTTCCTATCTGTTTTCCAATCCGGCGCATGTGCTCCAAATCAATTCCATTATCCATCCCCGGGTACGGAAAGATTTTACCGTATGGGTGGAACGTCAGGAAAAGTGTGAGATAGTGGGTATGGAATCGGCTATTTTGTATGAGGCCGGTTTTCAGGATACGGTAGATGCGGTAATAATGGTCTATGCACCTGTAGAACTGCGTATACAGCGTGCCATGTATCGTGACGGAGCCAGCGAGGAACAAGTCCGGGCACGTATTGCTGCCCAGATGGATGATGAAGAAAGCGTCGGCGGGCCGATTTCACGGTGGTGAATGACGGGGTGCAATTGCTCATACCCCAGTTGAACAGAATAGTAGAACAATTAAAAACCGAAAAATTCATACTATAAATTTGGGAGTTTCATTGGTGAATTGTACTTTTGCTTCCTCAAACCATAAATATAAAATAGAATAGTATGTTAAAGACCATTTTATCAATCGCGGGCAAACCGGGATTATATAAATTGATTTCTCAAGGAAAGAACATGTTGATTGTAGAAACAGTTGACGCGGCTAAGAAAAGAGTTCCTGCTTATGCTCATGACAAAGTTATCTCATTGGCGGATATTGCTATGTACACAGATGCAGAAGAAGTGCCTTTGAGCGAAGTGCTGGAAGCGGTAAAGAAGAAAGAGAATGGAGCGGTTGCTTCTATCAATTATAAAAAAGCATCAGCCGATGAGTTGCATGCTTATTTTGCAGAAGTTTTGCCAAATTATGATCGTGACCGTGTCCATAACGGAGATATCAAGAAACTGATTTCATGGTACAATATTTTGGTAAACAATGGTATTGCTGAATTTGTAGAAGCTCCGCAATTCTGTGACAAAGTCAAGAAGCTGTTGTCATGGTAAAGCAATATTTTTGTTTACTTTCATTGGCGAAATAACACCACTTACTTTGCCGATGAAGTACAAGCAATGGTATAATGCCCTGTAGAGAATTTTTCATAAGTAGCCCCTCCGCAAACACCCTGCCCGTCGGCAAAATATGCACGAAATGTTTCAGCCGCCCTTCACAACCACTGAAAAAAAACCGGCTGAAACATTTCCACTTGGCTGAAGGATTCCATAACCTCAATCCTTCAGCCGGAATGCCGAAGGGGCTGAAAGATCTGAAGGAAAAAATAAGGCGTTTCGGCATGTAGATACCGTTATGGAAAAAAACAACAACAACGGTCAAATTTTTAAAAAGCTCTTGTTCTTTTCAATGAAAACGTCTTGTTCTTTTTTTTTTAAAGACCTTGTTCTTTTCAGAAAAGAACAGGACGTTTGAGAGGTTAGTAACCTGAATCATTCGCTAATGGGGGCTGTAAGATTAGTAATGTTACAGGTGAAAGATTATATATCTTACAAGTGATACATATCATACAGGTATGAAGTTTCAGTATATGTTTGATAATAAAACAGTAGGTTATCTTTTTTTACGATTATCCAGTTCAATGAACTCTTTTCGGATGAATAAGTTTCTTATGTTTTTCAATCGGTTTACCAGAAACTGTTCTGAATCTTGCCGTATTTCAGTTTTCTTTTTCTTATACAAAAATGAAAAAAGGAAGTAGAGATGGCTGATTAAACTGTTTTATGAGCTTATTGCCGTTTTTTAGCTATTGGAAACATATTGGTTAAGGAAATATTCAAAATATTGCAGATAGAGGGCTATAGTTAACGAAAAAAGGGGTGCATGATGAACACCCCTTTTGCTTAGTAAAGATAAGACCTTATCTTTACTGGTTGTTTGTAACATTCTAGTTGCGATCAATCCGTCATTTCCGGTTTGTTCGGTCCACTTCCTGTGACAATGAAAATCGGATTTGGATGGCATCTGTCATCTGTGCTGGCAATGAAACGGATTCCATTGTCGGCGCCAGCATATTCTTGATACCGTTGATTTGTAACATCACAATCTGTTCTATCTCTTCTCTGTTCAAAGGCAAGAACATGATTGTTTCATCTATACGGTTCAGAAACTCCGGCCGTATCGTTTTTTTCAACATGGACATTACCTCTTTCTTCGTCTCTTCAATCACCACTTCGCGATTCTCGTCATTAATCTTTTCGAACTGGCTTTGAATGTATGCGCTGCCCAGATTGGAAGTCATGATGATAATTGTATTCTTGAAGTTTACCGTACGTCCCTTGTTGTCAGTCAGACGTCCGTCATCCAAAACTTGCAGCAGAATATTGAACACATCGGGATGTGCTTTTTCTATTTCATCAAACAATACCACAGAGTATGGTTTGCGTCGGACGGCTTCTGTCAACTGACCGCCTTCATCGTAACCTACGTATCCGGGAGGCGCTCCGATCAGACGGGATACAGAGTGTTTCTCCTGATATTCGCTCATGTCGATACGCGTCATCAGACTCTCGTCATCAAACAGGTAGTCGGCCAATGCTTTGGCAAGTTCTGTCTTACCTACACCGGTAGTACCCAGGAAGATGAATGAACCTATCGGACGTTTCGGGTCCTGTAATCCGGCACGGCTACGGCGTACGGCATCGGATACGGCTGCTATGGCTTCATCCTGACCTACCACACGCAAATGTAATTCTTGCTCCAGATGAAGCAATTTGTCACGTTCGCTTTGCAGCATCTTGTTGACCGGTATCCCTGTCCACCGTGAAACAACATCGGCAATGTCCTCAGCGGTAACTTCTTCCTTTATCATGGCACTGTCACCCTGCTTGTGTTTTAGGTCTTCTTGAATATCCTTGATCTCGTTCTCTAAAGCCTGTAATTTTCCATAACGGATTTCGGCTACTTTACCGTAATCTCCCTCACGTTCCGCTTTCTCGGCTTCAAATTTCAATTGTTCTATTTCCTGCTTGTTTTGCTGAATCTTGTTGACCAGTTCCTTTTCACTCTGCCATTTGGCTTTGTAAGAGGTTTCCTGTTCTTTCAGTTCGGCAATCTCTTTATTCAGTTGTTGTAATTTCGGCTCGTCTTTTTCACGTTTGATGGCCTCACGTTCAATTTCCAGTTGTTTCAGGTGACGTGAGATTTCATCCAGTTCTTCAGGCACGGAACGTTCCATACGCAATTTGGCAGCAGCTTCATCCATCAGGTCAATAGCCTTGTCCGGAAGGAAACGTTCGGTAATGTAACGGTTACTCAATTCTACAGCGGCAATGATGGCTTCATCTTTGATACGTACCTTGTGATGGTTTTCGTAACGTTCTTTCAATCCACGGAGAATGGAGATGGTGCTCAGCGTGTCCGGTTCGGCTACCATAACGGTTTGGAACCGGCGTTCCAATGCCTTGTCCTTTTCGAAGTACTTCTGATATTCGTCCAAAGTAGTGGCTCCGATGCTGCGGAGCTCACCACGGGCCAAGGCGGGTTTTAATATATTGGCGGCATCCATGGCACCTTCACCTTTACCGGCTCCGACCAAGGTATGGATTTCATCGATAAACAGGATGATGCTGCCTTCGGCTTTGATTACTTCATTGACAACAGATTTCAGACGTTCTTCAAATTCACCTTTGTATTTGGCTCCGGCAACCAGTGCGCCCATATCCAATGAGAAGATTTGTTTGTTCTTCAAGTTGTCGGGTACATCACCTCGGATGATACGGTGTGCCAAGCCTTCAACAATGGCGGTCTTACCGGTACCCGGCTCACCGATTAAAATCGGATTATTCTTGGTACGGCGGCTTAATATTTGTAATACCCTACGTATTTCTTCATCACGCCCGATAACCGGATCAAGTTTTCCGCTGCGGGCAGCCTCATTCAAATTAATGGCATATTTGCTTAAGGATTGATAAGTGTCTTCACTGGATTGTGAAGTTACTTTTTCACCTTTACGTAGTTCTGCTATGGCGGAGCGCAGCTCTTGTCTGTCATTCCCGCGTCTTTCAATATGGTAGCGACAGTACTCTTTACATTCAACAAGGCTAGGATAATAGCTTCCAGTGAAACGAATTCGTCACCCATCTCTTTGGAATACTGTACGGCTCTTTGTAATATCTCGTTGCTTTCACGGCTAAGGTAAGGTTCTCCTCCCGAAACCTTAGGCAGCGAGTCAATTTGCTTGTCGATGACCAATGCGATCTGCTGGGCGTTCATTCCCAATTTCTGGAAAATGAAGTTGGTGACGTTTTCACCTACTTTCAGTACTCCGGCCAACAGATGCACAGGCTCGATAGCTTGCTGTCCGCGGGCTTGAGTTATGTTCACCGCTTGTTGCACTGCCTCCTGTGATTTAATTGTGAAGTTGTTAAAATTCATATTGTATCTCCTTTCTAAATATTATTCAAATACCTATTGAAAACGTAACTGTCACTGCTTTGTTCAGTGGCTTTTGCGATTTCATTTGATAATCGTCAAATAGTTTGCCAAAAAGAAAAAGAAAGCTAATGAAGTAAAATAAGAAGACAAAATGGCAGGCTTTCCGGCTTTTAAATGAAAAAAAGTCCGAATTGTACACAAAAAGGCAGATAACTCTTTTTGCAAGCAGATGATAATTGCTATCTTAGCATCGAAATCATAAAATGAAAACGAGATGACAATGAAATAAAGTTTGCAGATACTGTAATTCTGGTGGATGTAGCCTATGTAGACAGGGTGGCGGGTGATTTATCCAAACATTTTGGTGACGTGGTGGGCCGTAAGTTGCCGAAAGCGGATTTACCGGTGTTGTTGGAATGTCTGTCACTGGATAGTGGAATACCCTTGGGGGAGAATGCAGTTCAGGTATTATTTATTTATGACGAGGAAAGTAAGAAAATGGATGCTTTTCAGCCGTCGGATTTGGAAAAGGAATTAAATAACGTGGCTTTCAAAAGCCAGTTGGGAGAGTTTGCACTTTATTCTTTCGAACCATCGGATATGGCTAGTCGCGAAGAGTTGTTTCTGGAGTCTTTGAGAGTGGTGGTTGATGCAAAAGAGGTGAAACGGGTGATTATTGTCCCTGCCGAAGAAGAATATGGAGATAAAGTTCCTGCTATATTAAATAAGGTGGACGGAAAAGAAAAAAATGACGGTATTCGGTATGAATCCTCCAACCAGTGAAGTCGCTTATCAGTGGGAGATGTTTGGATTCGCTGTTTTACAGTCGTTAGAATTAAAGCAGACGAACTATAATCATTAAAAAACATGTCTGATTTCAGGTTAAGAGTATTCAGTAGTGTTGCGAAAAACCTCAGCTTTTACAAAGGCTTCGCAAGAGCTGTTTATTAGTCAGCCGGCTATAACCAAGCATATTCAGGAATTGGAGACGATGTACCAGACACGCCTTTTTGAGCGAATGGGGAACAAGATCTTGCTGACTGATGCAGGCAGGTTGTTGTTGGAGCATTGTGAGAAAATTTTGGAAGATTACGGACGCTTGGAGTACGAGATGAACTTATTACGTAATGAGCATACCGGTGAGTTGCGCTTGGGAGCCAGTACTACAATTGCCCAATATGTGCTTCCCCCTTTGCTGGCCCGCTTCATCGAGAAGTTTCCGCAAGTGTCTTTATCACTTTTCAGCGGGAACTCCTCTGAGGTGGAAAAGGCATTGCAGGAACATCGTATAGATTTGGCACTGGTAGAGGGAAATACCCGGCAACCTAATTTGAAATATACTCCTTTTCTGCAAGATGAGCTGGTGGCTATCGTCCATACTCATAGTAAGTGGATGGATTATGATGAGATAACTTTGGATGAATTGAAAGAAGTTCCTCTTGTACTTCGTGAAAGAGGTTCGGGAACATTGGATGTATTGATTACCGCTTTGCATAAACACAACATAAAGTTATCGGACCTTACTATCCGTATGCACCTGGGAAGTACAGAGAGCATTAAATTATTTCTGGAAAATAGTGAGTGCATGGGGATTTTGTCTATCCGGTCTATTAATAAAGAACTGTATTCAGGGAAGTTTAAAGTATTGGATATAAAAGACCTGGTGATGTTTCGTGAATTTGATTTTGTCCAATTGCAAGGGCAGGATACAGGGCTCCCGGCTCTGTTCATGCAATTTGCCAATCATTATAAGGAAAAGTTATAACTTATAATTAAAAACGATTAGATTGTTTTTGAAACATATATTACCTTTGCATCCCGAAATGGAGAAATAATGTTAAAAAGTAAAATATATGATTTCAGTAACAGCTTTACAGCAAAACAGCAAACTATTTATGTAGGTTTGCTTTCCACGTTAACGGTCTTTTTGTTGATGGACTATATTCCGGTATTGGCTTCATTTTCCCAGTGGGTCACTCCCCCCGTATCTTTATTTCTGGGGTTGATATTTGCATTAGTTTGCGGACAGGCCTATCCTAAGTTCAATAAAAAGGTTTCTAAATATTTGTTGCAATATTCTGTAGTGGGATTGGGGTTCGGTATGAATCTTCAGGCTTCTCTGGCTTCCGGTAAGGAAGGAATGGAATTCACGATCATTTCTGTAATCGGTACAATGATTATAGGTATGTTTATAGGGCATAAACTTTTGAAGGTAGATCGTGATACGGCTTATCTTATCAGTTCGGGTACTGCAATTTGTGGGGGAAGCGCTATTGCTGCTGTGGGCCTGTATTGAAAGCTAAAGATAGTGAGATGTCTGTGGCTTTGGCTACTATCTTTGTATTGAATGCCATCGCTTTGTTTATTTTTCCCGTTTTGGGACATTGGCTGGGATTAGACCAGCAGCAATTCGGAACTTGGGCAGCGATTGCCATTCATGATACCAGTTCGGTGGTAGGTGCAGGGGCTGCTTATGGTGAGGAAGCCTTGAAAGTGGCTACAACGATTAAATTGACTCGTGCGCTGTGGATTATTCCATTGGCATTCGCTACTTCATTTATCTTTAAGGGAAGTGGCAAGAAAATCAGTGTTCCCTGGTTTATCTTTTACTTTATAGGTGCTATCATTCTCAATACTTATGTGTTGGATGGCATTCCTCAACTGGGACAGGCCATTTCGGATTTGGCACGTAAAGGGTTGATTATAACGATGTTCTTTATCGGTGCGTCATTGTCGATGGATGTATTAAAGCAAGTAGGAATGAAACCGCTTATTCAGGGAGTGATTTTGTGGGTGGTAATCAGCTTGAGTACATTGGCTTATATATTATTGTTCTAAGATTAGGTATCAGAACTTAGGTATATTTAAAGCGCCTGAGAGTTTTTGAAAGACTCTTAGGCGTTTGTTCTTTTGGAAAAGGTTCGAGAGGCTTTTAAAAAGACTTTGAGGTTTTTGGAAAAGACTAAAGAGTTTTCAGAAAAGATCAAAGAGTTTTTGAAAAAGACCAAGGAGTTTTAGTGAGGGCTTAAAAAGCCTGTTTGAATTTACCTTCTTCGAAGTTCGCTTTCAGTTTTTCATCACTTTTGGCACTGTTGACAATATTCGTCAATACACTTGCTTTGGTAACTTCTACTACGATATGTGTTTTATATCGTCCGCCGGCTTGTTCACTGTTCTCGCAGATGACTTTCATTTTGACTACTTCTTGCTGTATCACTCCCTGAATCAGGCTGTTGAATTGAGCAATGTCAGCACCGGATATCTTAGTCTGCGATTTGGCAGCAGCTTCTGCTTTTGTTTTGATTTGGTTTTCAAGGGCTGTTCGGGCACCGGTCATGGCTTTTTTCTTGGAAGCTGTTGCATCACTACTCTGTGCAGAGGCATACGCACGGAAAAACTCTGCATCAGTGGCATACTCACTTCCCGTGCAGGGACCTGCATTTTGGGCGTGTGTCAATGTTGTTACCGCAAAGAACACAGCCAATAAACTAATGAATTTGTAACATTTCATATCGTGTATTTTATCAATTTCTTGCGAAGATAGGAGAATATTTGATAATATTATTAAGAAAAGAGAAAAAAATGATGGGGCCGGTGACTGTAAAATGTTCTTGCCTTAAAGAGTCTGATTTTATTATATGCAGTGGCTTGTGAGAGGATAAACTGGATTTCTATGCCATCGTTATGCCCGGAAGCTGTTAGTCTTTATGGTTGAAATAGAGAAATGTATTAAAAGCCATATCATTATCACCCATGATAATTTCTTCCGGCTTTTAATACATTTGCTTCTTTAAGGGGGGGATTATATTTTCCATCCGAAGGCTTCTGCAACAGCCGGGAATACGACTTTTCCATTTACAATATTCAAGCCTTTTTTGAGTCCGGAATCTGTTTCACAGGCTTTTTCCCATCCCATATCTGCCAACTTGACAGCGTAAGGCAATGTTGCATTGGTCAGTGCCAAAGTAGAAGTGCATGGCACTGCTCCGGGAATATTGGCTACACAATAATGAATGATTCCATCGACTTCGTATGTCGGCTCGGCGTGTGTGGTTGGGTGTGACGTCTCAAAACAACCTCCTTGGTCGATGGCTACATCTACCAGCACACTTCCTTTTTTCATCAGTTTGAGCATAGGGCGGGTGATGAGGTGAGGAGCTTTTGCTCCGGGAATCAAAACAGCACCTATTACCAAGTCGGTGGTAGCGAGTTCCTGTTCTATATTGTGAGCGGATGAGAATAATGTTTTCACATTTTTGGGCATAAATTCATTTAGCTGTCTTAGGCGTGGAAGGGATATATCACAAATAGTGACGTCTGCTCCCAGTCCGGCAGCCATTAAAGCGGCGTTGGTTCCCACAACTCCACCGCCCAAAACTAATACTTTTGCAGGTTTTACCCCCGGCACTCCACCCAGTAAAATTCCTTTCCCGCCTTGTGGCTTTTCCAGAAAGCGTGCACCTTCTTGCACAGACATGCGGCCGGCTACTTCACTCATTGGAATCAATAAAGGAAGGGCGCCCTGCCTGTCTACTACCGTTTCGTAAGCCATACACACCGATTTGCTTTTTATCATGGCTTCCGTCAACTGTTGGTCGCAGGCAAAGTGAAAATAGGTAAATACCAATTGCCCCTCGCGCACCAAGCCGTATTCGCTTTCGATAGGTTCTTTTACTTTGATAATCATTTCGGCTGTTCCATACACATCTTCGATGGAGGGGAGTATATGTGCTCCGGCCTTTTCATAGTCTTCTCGTCAGTAAATCCGCTGTTTATACCTGCGGTGTGTTGTATATACACCGTGTGACCTCTCTGTACCAACTCGTGTGCTCCTGCAGGGGTTAATGATACACGATTCTCGTTGTTCTTGATTTCTTTAGGAATTCCTACTATCATAATCGTCACATTTAAGGGGTTTGACTGCCTCAAAGATAACAAAATGTCAGAAAAGTAGGTTTTGTCCGGATATGTTTTTTTCGTAATAAATGTATGTTTAGCAACATTGTTTTAAGGGATATTCTGTTTTTTATTTGTAAGTTTGCGGAGAGATTCAAAATTTTTGTGATGAGTTCTCCATAAAATAAAGAAAATGACTTTACGAAATTATATAATCATAGCAGCTTTGGGCAGTGTTCTTGCTGTACGGGCACAGGAAGAACCGGCTGCTCCTGTATTCCGTCCTCCTTTTGATTTTCCGCTTATTCTGAGCGGTAATTTCGGTGAACTGCGTTCTAACCACTTTCATGGAGGAGTGGATTTTAAAACCCAGGGAGAGGTGGGAAAACCTATTCATTGCATTGCCGACGGATATGTGAGCCGTGTACTGGTTACTCCCGGAGGATATGGGCAGGCTATTTTTATTACGCATCCCAATGGATATACTTCAGTATATGGACATGTGTTGAAATTTGCTTCTGCAGTGGCAAAAGTGGTGGAGGAATATCAATATCGGCATGAAACTTTTGCTGTGGATTTGAAATTCGAGCCTCATCAGGTCAGTTTCAAAGCTGGAGAAATCATTGCTTTAAGCGGTAATGAAGGGTATTCTTTCGGACCGCATCTGCATATGGAGATACGCCGTACGGATACTGGTGAATTGATAGATCCCTTACAGTTCTATACCGATAAAATTAAAGACACTACTCCGCCACGTGCGTCAATGATTATGCTTTATCCGCAGCGGGGCGCTGGAGTTGTGGAAGGCTCACAAAGAAAAAAATCCATATCTGTTGCTTCTTTGGGACAACCGGTTTCTGCTTGGGGGAAAATAGCCGCTGGCATTAAGGCATACGACTATATGGATGGCACACATAATAATTATGGTGTGCGTTCCGTGGTACTCTATGTGGATACGACAGAAGTTTTTCGCAGTACGGTGGATGGCGTTGCCCGAAGAGAACCGGATGATTAATGCCTGGACAGACTATGAGGAGAATGTAAAGAGGCATAATTGGGTGATGCGCTCACAGATTCTTCCCGGAAATAGTTTGCGCATGTTGCAAGCCAATGATGAAGGAGGGGTGGTTACGATTGATGAAGAACGTGATTATCATTTTCGTTATGAATTAGCTGATTTATACGGGAATAAGTCGACTTATCGTTTCATTGTGCGTGGCCGTAGGCAGCCGATAGAGGAATATCATCCGCAGGTAAAACATTATTTGGCATGGAATAAAGGTAATGTGGTTCAGGAACCGGGTATGGAACTGGTTATCCCCCGAGGAATGTTGTATGAGGATGTGGCACTGAACTGTCATGTGGTTAAAGATACAGCCGCAATATCTTACGAGTACCAGTTGCACGATGAGCCAGTAGCTTTGCAGGCTGGGTGCACGCTGATGATCGGGGTACGCCATCTTCCTGTAGAGGATACGTCGAAATATTATGTGGCCCGTAAGTGGGGAAAAAAGGAAAGGTTCAGCAGGAGGAATTTATGAAAATGGTTGGATGAAGACTTCCATCCGTGAACTGGGAACCTATACCGTAGCTATAGATACTTTGTCTCCACGAGTGACCCCATTAAATAAGGCACAATGGAAGACAGGTAAGGTTCAGTTCAAAATAGGAGATGCGGAAACGGGTATTAAGGATTATAAGGTGAAGATAGACGGCGAATTTGCCTTATTCGGTTTCAGTTCCAAAAATGCGAAATTGTGGATGAAGCATCCTGAACGGTTAAAAAAAAAGGAGTCGCCCATAAATTGGAATTGGTGGTGACAGATTATTGTGGAAACGAAACAAAAAGAGGAATATGAATTTTGATGGTAAAATAAGTATTATACACAATTAAAAAGTTATATATTAATGAAGAATAAACTGATTTTAGGTGCTGCCTTTCTATTGGCGGCAATAACAGAGAGTTTGGCATGCACTAACCTGATTGTAGGTAAGGGAGCCTCGGTTGATGGTTCTGTTATCGTTTCTTATTCCGCTGATTCATACGGAATGTTTGGCGAGTTGTATCACTATCCTGCCGGTATGCATGAAAAAGGAACCATGCGTGATATCTATGATTGGGATTCGGGCAAATATTTAGGGCAAATAAAAAAGAAGCGCGTCAAACCTATAATGTGATAGGTAATATGAATGAATTTCAGGTAACCATAGGTGAAACTACTTTTGGTGGACGGGAGGAATTGGTTGATTCTACCGGTATTATGGATTATGGAAGTTTGATTTATGTAGCTCTCCAGCGTTCTCGTACAGCTAAAGAAGCCATACAGGTAATGACGGATTTAGTAAAAAGAATATGGTTATTATAGCAGTGGCGAATCATTCAGTATCGCTGATCCCAATGAAGTCTGGATTTTGGAGATGATCGGTAAGGGTCCCGGTGTGAAAGGTGCTGTATGGGTAGCAGTCCGTATACCGGATGATTGTATTGCCGCACATGCTAATCAGAGCCGGATTCATCAGTTCAATATGAATGACAAGGATAATTGTCTTTACTCTCCGGATGTGATTTCTTTCGCTCGTGAAAAAGGTTATTTTGACGGTATGAATAAAGATTTCAGTTTCTCGGCGGCATATAATCCTTTAGATTTTGGTGGTGTACGGTTCTGTGAAGCGCGTGTATGGAGTTTCTATAATATGTTCAACAAGTCGGTGGGAGATACCTATCTTCCTTATATTCAGGGGGACAGCAAAGAACCGATGCCTCTTTATATCAAGCCTTCCGTAAACTTTCAGTACGTGATGTACAAGCGGCTATGCGCGATCACTATGAGGGTACTCCACTGGATATAACTAATGATCCCGGTGCCGGTCCGTTTAAAACTCCTTATCGTCTGTCTCCCTTGAGTTTTAAAGTAGGAGATCAGGAATATTTCAATGAACGTCCCATTTCGACTCAGCAAACGGCTTTCACTTTTGTGGCACAGATGCGTGCTAACCTGCCCGATGCAATAGGGGGAGTATTATGGTTTGGAACAGATGATGCTAATATGACAGTGTTTGCTCCTGTATATTGTTGTTCGGATCGTATTCCTGACTGTTATAGCGGTAAAGAAGCCGACTGTGTAACTTTTTCATGGGACTCTGCATTTTGGATTTATAATTGGGTGGCCGATATGATTCGTCCACGTTATAGCCTGATGATTGATGATATGCGTGCCGTTCAAAATAATTTGGAAGATACTTATGCGAATGCACAGGCTGGCATTGAATCTTCTGCCATGAGCTTATATGAAAAAAAGATCCTGTAAAGGCAAAAGAGTTCTTGACTAACTATAGTTGCATGACAGCCGAATCGGCAATAGACAGCTGGAAGAAATTGGGCGAATTTTTTGATTGTGAAGTATAATGACGGTGCTGTGAAAAAGATGGCAAAAGATGGAACCATACTTCGTCCTGAAACCGGTCATTGCGCTCCTTTGGTACGTCCGGGGTATCCCAAAGAATTTTTGGAAGAACTGGTAAAGGCCACCGGTGAACGCTATAAGATGAAATAGGATATATTTTTTGTATGTTCTGAAAGTCTGATTAATTAGTGGAGGGGCAGGTTATGATCCTGCTCCTGTGCATAATAAGATAGTTTTTTAGATTGTATTCAGGATGCCTGGGAACTTTTCTGACTGTTATATAGTAGTGTTTTTTTACCTTGTATGGTCTTCTGCTTTTTTATGACAGATTATTTTAGGGGATAATCCTTTATATCTCTAATTTTCTTCTTTTCAAATTTCTAGGATTTTTAATTTAATTCTTTTACATTTGTCAAGACGTAAAAATCGGATGTAATTATAAACCTTATAAATAACAAAAAATTATGGAAAATGAAGAATTGATAAAGCAAGTGACAGAGAAAGCAGAGAAATGGTTAACACCTGCTTATGATGCCGAAACACAGGCTGAAATTAAGAAAATGTTGGCGAATCCCGATAAGACTGATTTGATTGAAGCATTTTATAAAGATTTGGAGTTTGGGACAGGTGGTTTGCGTGGTATTATGGGCGTGGGCAGTAACCGTATGAATATTTATACGGTAGGTGCTGCTACTCAAGGTTTGTCCAATTATCTAAATAAAAATTTTAAAGATCTCGATCAGATATCTGTTGTGGTAGGTCATGATTGCCGTAACAACAGCCGTTTGTTTGCGGAAATTTCTGCTAATATCTTTTCTGCGAACGGTATTAAAGTATATTTGTTTGAAGATATGCGTCCTACTCCTGAAATGTCATTTGCTATCCGTCATTTCGGTTGCCAGAGCGGTATCAATATTACTGCCTCTCATAATCCGAGAGAATACAATGGTTACAAGGCTTATTGGGATGATGGTGCACAAGTATTGGCTCCGCACGATAAGGGTATCATTGATGAGGTGAACAAGATTTCATCGGCTACTGACATCAAGTTTGAAGGTAACAAGGATCTGATTCAGATTGTGGGCGAAGAGGTAGACAGCGTCTATTTGAATAAAGTGAAAACAATTTCTATTGATCCTGAAGTGATCAAGCGTCAGAAGGATTTGAAAATTGTGTATACTCCGATTCATGGTACAGGTATGATGTTGATTCCGCGTGCATTGAAGCAATGGGGATTTGAAAATGTACATACCGTGCCTGAACAAATGGTGAAGAGTGGCGATTTTCCGACTGTTGTCTCTCCGAATCCGGAAAATGCCGAGGCTTTGTCTATGGCTATTGATTTGGCTAAGAAAATAGACGCTGACATTGTAATGGCTAGCGATCCGGATGCTGACCGCGTAGGTATGGCTTGTAAAAATGACAAAGGAGAATGGGTGCTGATCAATGGTAACCAAACCTGTTTGCTGTTCTTGTATTATATAATAAAGAACCGTATTGCGATGGGTAAGATGAAGGATGATGATTTCATTGTGAAGACTATCGTTACTACGGAACTGATTAAATCTGTCGCAGACAAGAATCACATCGAAATGTTGGATTGCTATACCGGATTCAAGTGGATTGCACGTGAAATCCGTTTGCGTGAAGGCAAACAGCAATACATCGGCGGTGGTGAAGAAAGCTATGGTTTCCTGGCCGAAGACTTCGTCCGTGATAAAGATGCTGTTTCTGCTTGTGCGTTGGCGGAGATTTGTGCTTGGGCAAAAGACCGGGGCAAGACCTTGTTCGAAGTTTTGCTTGATATCTATGTGGAGTATGGTTTCTCAAAAGAAACTACTGTGAATGTTGTGAAACCAGGAAAGAGCGGGGCAGAAGAGATTAAGGCAATGATGGAAAACTTCCGTTCTAATCCTCCGAGAGAAATAGGCGGTTCTAAAGTGATATTGGCAAAGGATTACAAGACTTTGAAAGCTACAGACGGTGAAGGTAATGTGGCAGATATTGATATGCCTGAAACCTCTAATGTACTGCAATACTTCACTGAAGACGGTACTAAGATTTCTGTTCGTCCTTCGGGTACCGAACCTAAGATTAAGTTCTATATGGAAGTGAAAGGCGAGATGGGATGTCCTAAGTGCTATGATGCTGCTAATGCTGCTGCAGAAGAAAAAGTAGAAGCCGTAAGAAAGTCATTGGGAATTTAATCCGGTTACAGCCATCTTGAGGCAAAAGATAAAAAAGGGTGCGTCAAAAGTAAAAACCGTTTCGGACTTTTTTGGCGCACCCTTCATTTTTATGCCTGTGCAGGCATGGGCTTACACGTACGTATGTGTGACCTTGTGCATTAGTACACGTAGGGCCACACATATATATGTGTGACCCTATGCGTACTAACGTGTAATCCGTATCGTTAGAACTTGGTATATATGATTTGCATTTTTAATTCATTTCCTGCTTTGGTGCCGCCTTTCAGCTCAGCGCTCTCCATATCCAAGTTATTGCTTACCCCGATAATCGAATTGTTTGTATCAAAGTCCACCTTTACAGGTATCAGCACAACTTTATTCCAATCGGGATTCTTTTTAATCCAGTCCGGGTCACCGGCTTCTCCTTTTTTCTTTTCTTCGATGCAGTGAGTAATCAATTGGGCAATATTGGAAAAAGTATATTTATTACTGTTGCTGGTAAAACTTGTGATGAAAGAAGAGATATTGTCGGTAATCTTATTCTCCTCAAAGAACGAGTACATTTCCTTCTTTCTTACCAGTAATAAATATTGGGGAATGCCCATTGCAAAACTGCTGTTGTTTTTTTCGTTAAAGCGGGTGAAAGAAAGAGTTGCAGCATTCAATGTATCATTCTGATGCGCTTCATATATTTCATCGACAGGCAATGTAGCTTCCGTATAGATTCCGGCAGGAGTCTTTATGTAAGTACAATTGTCTTTGTCCACCAATTCTTTCAATCTTTCGGAATTCTGGAAACGGTTGGCTTGAATAACTTCTTTTGTCGCAGCAAAATCAGCGAATGTATTTACCAAAGAGTCTAGCTTATTGGAAGAACTCTTAATCAATCTGCTGAAATGCATACGTAAGTCAAGGTTGTCAATATATAGAATAGTACCGTCACCATGTGTACAACGTACATAGATACCTTTTAAGACATTCTTGATAAATGCATCGGCATTCTTATAGTTGTTTTTATCTTCCTTATATTTCTCATACATAAATTTTCCCAGATTAGTGGGCAATTTTATGGTTTGAGTATAATATCTGCTGCTAAGCGTATCTGTGAGGTGGGCATCGGTTCCGCCTGCCGAATAAGCTTTTTCAGCGATAGGTTTGGCATTTTCGTTGTAGTAGTTGTCGGGATTTACATTCGTATAAAATGTGTTCAAATCTCCTTCCGGTATCACTTTGTCCAATGTATCAATTCTCATGCACGCATGGAGTTTAGGGAATCTCCGAAAAATTTCGTATATTGGACAAAGAGTGTCAGTCCTGTGATCTCTTGTACAGCTTCGGGGAATTCAAAATCATCCGTACAGTTGAATTGCGCTATAAAGTCGGACGTGAATTCACCGAACTGAGGGTCGGTATAACGTCCCAGATAAGCAGTACTGGTACGTGCATATACGGAATCCGCTAAAATAGAACGGGTGGTGACATCATAGATTTTGCCTCCGGCCTGAATATGGTCTCCATCCGGAATAGTCGTATCACCGATTCCCGGTGTCGTATCATCGCAACTGTATGTAAGTGCGGCTAACAACAATGCGCATAAATATTTGATTTTCATTTTTGTAATCTATATTGATTTATTTCTTTTCAAACTCCCAAACTTCATCGTAGAAGTTATTAAAAGCGTCTGCATAAGTTTCGGGTGATTGGTAATCAAGAACAGGAATACCCGATTCGCGTGCGAATTTCATCACGTTCTCATTTACCTTTTCACTATTTTTGAATTACACCGTCTGAATAGGCGATGGCCAATTTGCAGAGTTCTTCATAATTAGCCGGCGTTTTGATAATGTTGTCTACATCATTTCTTTCAATGCCTTTCAGCATCAATTTCTCGGCTAAATCACCTTGGAATTCCGATTTGAAATCATCTCCGAATACAGAGAATACAACTTTAGAATCTCTGAAAGACGGTTCGTCTTGATAAGCTTTTTTGATATAGAGGGGTACAAATGCACTCATCCAACCCTGACAATGGATAACATCGGGACACCAACGCAGTTTCTTTACTGTTTCCAATACACCACGTGCATAGAAAAATAGCACGTTCGTCATTGTCCGTGTATTCTACTCCGTTTTCATCAGCTACCATTTGACGGTGCTGGAAATAATCATCATTATCAATGAAATATACCTGCATGCGGGCGGCTTGGATTGACGCAACCTTGATAATCAACGGGTGGTCTGTATCGTCGATAATCAGGTTCATACCCGACAGGCGAATGACTTCGTGTAATTGATTTCTGCGTTCATTAACATTGCCCCACTTCGGCATAAAAGTTCTGATTTCTCTGCCTTTTTCCTGAATAGCCTGCGGAAGATATCTTCCCATGCTTGCCATTTCGGATTCGGGAACGTAAGGGGTAATCTCTTGTGTAATAAATAAAACTTTATTTGCCTTCATCTTAACTTTTTGTTGCTCATAAACATTTTGCAAAGATATAAAAAAAATAGCTGAGAGAGGCAAAAATACACACTTAATAATTCCTTATGATTTGTTAAGCGTCTGATAATAAAGGAAAAAAGAATTGTTTTTCTGTCTGATAGCGAGCTGAAGTTGTCGTTGTTGGCATATCTTTGGCTGATAATAAAACGTTTTTTTTTTCGTTATCTCCAAAATAATGGTTTACTTTGCAGCCGTTTTTAATTGAAACAGCTTAAAAAGAAGTGAGATAAAATGAAGTTAGTTCATACGATTAAAGAGCTTCAGTCAGAGCTTGATGCCCTGCGTAATATAGGAAAAACAATCGGTTTGGTTCCTACGATGGGAGCGTTGCATGCAGGTCATGCTTCATTGGTGAAACGTGCTGTTGCCGAGAATGATGTGGTGGTAGTGAGTGATTTTGTGAATCCTACTCAGTTTAACGACCGGAATGACTTAATTAAATATCCGCGTACGTTGGATGCCGATTGTGAATTATTGGAAAAGGTAGGGGCATCTTTTGTTTTTGCTCCATCCGTGGAAGAAATTTATCCGGAGCCGGATACACGCCGGTTCAGCTATGCTCCGTTGGACACAGTAATGGGAGGACGATTCCGTCCGGGACATTTTAATGGTGTATGCCAAATTGTGAGTAAACTATTTATGATAGTAGAGCCTGACCGTGCTTATTTTGGCGAGAAAGATTTCCAGCAGTTGGCTATTATTCGTGAAATGGTGAAACAAATGGAATTTAAGTTGCAGATTGTGGGATGTCCTATCGTTCGCGAAGAAGACGGTATGGCTCTGAGCAGTCGTAATGCACGTCTTTCATCTGAAGAAAGAGAATATGCATTGAATATATCACAAACATTGTTTAAGAGCCGTATGTTTGCTGCGTCACATACAGTGGCAGAGACTCAGAAGTTTGTAGAGAATGCTATTGCAGCTTCCAAGGGCTTGCGTTTGGAGTATTTTTTGAAATAGTGGATGGAAATAGTCTGCAGAAGATTGCCAATTGGGAAGATACGGAATATGCAGTAGGTTGTATCACCGTATTTTTTGCGGTGAGGTACGCTTGATTGACAATATAAAATATAAGGAAAAGCTATGATGATTGAAGTGTTGAAATCCAAACTTCATTGTGTTCGTGTGACAGAAGCTAACCTGAACTATATGGGTAGTATCACGATTGATGAAGATTTGATGGATGCCGCCAATATGATTGCCGGTGAGAAAGTACACATTGTGGATAACAATAACGGAGAGCGTTTTGAAACGTATATTATTAAAGGAGAACGCGGTTCGGGATGTATTTGTCTGAATGGTGCGGCTGCACGTAAAGTGCAGGTGGGAGATATCGTGATTATCATGTCGTATGCCATGATGGATTTTTGAAGAGGCCAAGTCGTTCAAGCCGACAGTGATTTTTCCTGATTCGATGACGAATCAAGTGTTGGGATGATTCTTTTAAAATATAATCATTTTTATTTTTTAGATGTATTAAATTAAAGTTTGTTGGAGGGTGTGTCGAAACTCTCATTTCGATAAAAAGGGAATTTTGACACACCTTCCTTTTCTTTTATGTCCTTACAAGGCTTTTTCTTTAATAAGTCCCATGCGGTAGGCTAAGAGCAGCTTTTTCAAATCATTGATTTGGGTAACTAATTCCCGGCCTTTGTCCGTATCCTTCACCATCATTCTCTGCGAGCTGAGTTCTACGATTTGTGTACTCGATTTAATATCCTGTCCTTCTTCTATCGCTTTCTGCATGGATGTGAAAGGTTCATGCTGGACTAGCTGGAAGCCGCGTGAATGATAGACCAAGGTATATCCGGCAATACCGGTCTCGGAATGATAAGCTCTGGAGAATCCGCCGTCTATCACCATCATCTTGCCATTGGCTTTAATAGGGTTTTCCCCTTGAATGGTTTTAACCGGCACATGACCGTTGATGATATGGCGGTGTTTTCCTACTACTCCAAACTCGTCTAAAAGCATATCGCATACTTTTTCTTCGTTGCGAAGAGTGTAGTAGTGTCCTTTTTATCTCTTTATGCAATTCCTTTTCTTTCAGGAAATAGCGTTCAAAAAGTAGCCATCTTGTTTTTTGTCGAAGGCAGGAGAGTCTTTTTCCGCTCCATAAATACCACACATAGTCTATGGCAAATTGCTTCTCTTCATTATCTTCTTCTGCAAAGTAAGCGGTGCGTATCAGATGCCCGACCTTTTCGAGCAGTTTTTGCCTTTATAGGCTTTCCGGCTATCATCACGTTTTTCAAAAGTCACTGTCTTCTTCATTGAGGGGAACGGAAGCATGAAACAGCAGGTTGGAGTTGCTTACGGTGTACATGCATCCGTAGCGGAACAGGCAACGCATATGCTTTTTCAGTTTTTCGCTGCTGACGAATGAATGATGAAGCTTATTCATGATTTCTCTTTCTTCGGGAGTCAGCTTATAGGGGTCGGCAGGATCTACTGTCGGTAGAAAACTGTCTTTCAATTCATATTCTTTTCCGTCTAAAGTCAGTATATTCCGTTCGAAGTCGATGCGATGAAGCAACATGCGGTCATCCATTCCGAAATCGGGACGGCGTTTGATGATTTCCGCTTCCAGTTTGAATTGGATGATGCTTATGGCTTTATGCATTTGAGCAATCATGCGCAAGGTCTTTTCGTTGTACGTGCATTCCTGACCTTCTACTTTGGGACCGAACAGGCTGCACGAGTCTTCGGCATAAGTTTCCATGGCAAAGGTTGCCAGCGGCAGAAGATTGATACCGTATCCGTCTTCAAGTACGGACAAGTTACCATAGCGCATTGCCAATCTGAGCACGTTAGCCATGCAACATTCGTTTCCGGCTGCAGCTCCCATCCATAGAATATCATGGTTTCCCCATTGTACATCAAAGTTATGATAGTTGCAGAGAATGTCCATGATACGGTGGGGAGCGGTCCACGGTCAAAAATATCTCCTAATACGTGCAGTGTATCGATAGTGAGACGCTGAATGAGTTGACAGAGTGCAATAATGAAATCATCTGCACGGCGGGTACTGATAATCGTACTTATAATGACATTGATATAAGCCTGCTTGTTGGGTACCATCGAACTTTCGTGCAGCAATTCCTGAATGATGTACGAAAATTCCTTGGGAAGTGCCTTCCGCACTTTGGAACGCGTATATTTGGAAGAAACATTTTGGCAGACGCGGACCAGTTGGTTGAGTGTGATGACATACCAGTCGTCTATATCTGTTTCCACTCCCTTGATAAGCTCCAGTTTTTGTTCAGGATAATAAATCAGGGTGCAAAGTTCTTTCTTCTCATTCTCACGTAAAGTATTGCCGAATATTTCGTTTACTTTTCGTTTGATGGCTCCCGAAGCATTACGTAGCACATGCTGAAAAGCTTCATATTCTCCATGTAAGTCCGCCAGAAAATGTTCTGTTCCCTTGGGAAGGTTAAGGATGGCTTCCAGATTGATGATTTCCGTACTGGCATCGGCTATGGTCGGGAAGCTGTGCGATAACAGTTGCAGGTATCGCATATCTTCTTGTATGGTTTCGGGGGTAATTTGATTATAAGCGTTCATTGTTATATTTTATAAAAAGAACATGAGTATTAATTGTGCAATAATGACACGGCTGAACATAGACAGCGGGTATACTGTGGCATAGCTCACTGCAGGGTTGTCACCGGGCAAAGTGTCGTTGGCATAATTAAGTGCCATGGGGTTGGCCATGCTTCCACACAGCGCATTCCGCAAGTGCTGCCAAAATCCAGATGGCTCATGCGCAGGGCGATGAGTGCCATGATTACGACTGGAAGAAAAGTGATGGCGAATCCTAAACCAATCCAGATTGCTCCTTCGGGGCGCATAACGGTCTCAAAGAAGTGGGCTCCGGCATCCAGACCCAGACATGCCAGATAGAGTGATAACCCTATTCCTCTCAACATCAGGTTGGCACTTCGGGTTGTATATGTAATCAGATGGAAACGTGGTCCGAAACAACCGATGAGAATACCTACTACGATAGGGCCGCCGGCAAGTCCGAGTTTGACAGGAGTACTGACTCCCGAATGGCAATGGGAATTGAACCGAGAACCAATCCGAGCACTATCCCGATAAAGATGGCGGCAAGGTTGGGGTCTTTCAGTGTACGGGTAGCGTTTCCCAATACTTTTTCGACGTTTTCTATCGCTTTTGCTTCACCTACCACAGTGAGCCGGTCACCCAGTTGGAGGATTAACCCCGGAGTTGCAAGCAGTTGCACACCACTGCGCATCACACGGCTGATATTGATTCCATAGCTGTTGCGCAGGCGTAAACCGAGTTTTTTTCCCATTGATTTCAGGGCGGCTGACAACAATGTGCTTGGAAATCAGCTGGCTGTCGATAGCATTCCAGTCAATGTCTTTTTTATTCCAATCCTGAGCTTCCTGCTCGCCGAAAAGGATAGTAAGGGTGGGGGCGTCTTTTTCGGTAGTGATGATTAGCAAGCGGTCATCTTCTTTCAAAACCTTTTCAGAAGTGGGAATGCTTACCGCGCCGTTTCTCCATAAGCGGGAGATGACAAATTTGGGATAACTCAGTTCGGCTACTTCTTTGATGCTTTTATTAAAAATAGCGGGATTGTGTACTTTAAAAGTAGCAATGAAAGTCTGGTTGGCATCTTCGTGCTCGTTTGTTTCGATATCCGATGGGCGTACAAAAAGCTTGCGAACCACCAGCATGGCAAGGATGACACCGACTACTCCCAGCGGATAAGTCACCGCGCAACTCAACGCTGCTCCATTGGCCGGTTCGCCAAGTTGTTTTAGAGTCTGTTGGGCGGCTCCCAATGCCGGAGTGTTGGTTGTAGCTCCACAAAGGATGCCTACCATGTCGCTCATTGGGATTGTAGTGAGTTTGCTTAATATTACAGTCATCACCGTACCTATTAAGACCACTCCCATACCGAGCATGTTGAGTTTAACTCCTCCTTTCCTGAAAGAGCTGAAAAAGCCCGGACCTACCTGTAATCCTAATTCATAAACGAAGAGCACCAGGCCGAAGCTTTCGGCATAATTCAACATATTGGAATCAATGGAGAACCCTAAATGTCCTGCCAGAATACCGGCAAAAAAGACAAAAGTCACTCCCAGTGAGATTCCGAATACATGAATCTTACCCAAGCCGAGACCTACGGCAGTAATTATCGACAGGATGACTACCGCTTGTAAAGGAGTATGCTCGAAAAATAGACTATTTAACCATTCCATGATGCAAAGATAACAAATACTAATTGTAATTATCCTAAATCCGTTTGACTATTTTCACCCAACCAGTCATCTATCAGTTTTCTTGCCAGACTGAGTTTTCCCGGAATTTCAGGCAGGTTATCTTTAGTATAAAAAGCTCCGGCATTTAATTCTTCCGCTTGCAGTTTGATCTCACCGCTTTCATAGTCAGCGGTGAATCCTATCATGATGCCGCTGGGATAAGGCCACGGTTGGCTGCCGAAATATTTCAGATTCTTGATGTGCAGTCCGGTTTCTTCCGCCACTTCGCGGTGTACGCACTCTTCCAATGTCTCTCCGGGCTCCAGAAAACCGGCGACAAGTCCGTTGAATGTGCCGCGAAAGTTACGGGCATGCACTAGCAGGATACTGTCTCCTTTTTGTATGCGCACGATGATGGCCGGAGAGATACGGGGGTAGAACTCTTGTCGGCATTGCGGACATTTCTTGGCAATGGGAGATTTGATGGGTGGGAACACCGCATGCCGGGCAGTAACGGCTGTTTTGGTCCCAATTTAATATCTGAAAAGCCTTGCCGCCCATTTGGTATTCTTGCAACGGCAGAAAATCAAAAGAAGCCCGAAGTCCCATCATCTGTCTTGCCGGACTTTCGGAACCCGGAATGGGGGTGTGCAGAGAATAGGTTTTGCAGGGAAGTCCGTTCATCTCTCCTATTGTGTGAATAGTGCTGCCGATAGGAACTGCTACGGGAGGTTCTGTACAGCAAGGCACATGATATCCGTTTTCTGTTTGTAAGATTAGAATTTGGTCTTTATAAAAAACAAACCAATTACAATTTTCTTGTTCCATTATCTTGTTTTATTGTCAGTCTAAAATCATCGTTAATTGTATTCTCTTTCTTTCTTTGTCGATAGTCATTACTTTTACTTGAACATGCTGATGTATCCTGACTACGGTGCTCGGGTCGCTCACAAATTCCCTGCATAGCCGGGATACATGTACCAAGCCGTTCTCTTTGATACCTATGTCGACAAAACAACCGAAGTTGGTGATATTGTTTATAATGCCCGGCAGTATCATACCTTCTTTCAAATCGTCGATGGTACGCACATTCTTGTCAAATTCAAATACTTGGATTTGCTGGCGGGGATCACGCCCCGGCTTGTCGAGTTCTTGCATGATATCTGTTAGTGTAGGCAGTCCGACTGTATCGGAGACATACTTTTTAATATCAATTTTGGTACGCAACTCTTTATTCTTTATCAAGTCGTCTACCGTACAATCAAGGTCTTTCGCAATATGTTCCACCACCGGATAACTTTCGGGATGAACAGCCGAATTGTCCAACGGATTCTTTGATTGTGGGATGCGAAGGAAACCGGCGCATTGTTCGAATGCCTTTGCTCCCATGCGGGGAACTTTCATCAACTCTTTCCGGGAATGAAAAGGACCGTTTGCCGTACGGTAATCCACAATATTTTGGGCAAGTGTGGGACCGAGACCTGAAATGTAGGTCAGTAAATGCCGGCTGGCGGTATTCAGATTGACACCGACCAGATTCACACACAGCTTTCTACGGTTTGGTCCAGCGATTTCTTTAAAAGAGTTTGGTCTACATCATGCTGATACTGACCTACTCCGATGGATTTTGCATCAATTTTGACCAGCTCGGCTAGTGGGTCCATCAGACGGCGTCCGATGGAAACAGCACCGCGCACGGTCACGTCATAATTGGGAAACTCGTCACGCGCTGTCTTGAAGCCGAATAGATGGATGCTCCATCCTCACTCACTACAAAAACTTGTAATTCACGGTTATAGCTTTGTGAGGTGACAAATTGTTCGGTCTCCCGACTGGCGGTTCCGTTACCGATGGCAATGGCTTCTATGGCATATTGTTCCACCAGTTTGGCGATTTTCCGTCCGGCAAGCTGATATTCGCTTTTGGGAGGATGGGGATAAATCGTTTCGTTGTGGAGCAGGGTACCTTGTGCATCAAGACACACCACCTTGCAGCCCGTGCGATATCCGGGGTCTATTCCCATTACCCGTTTTTGTCCCAGGGGAGGAGCGAGCAACAGTTGCCTCAGATTTTCGGCAAATACCCGGATGGCTTCTGCATCGGCTTTCTCTTTGCTGAGCGTGGCGAATTCCGTTTCTATGGACGGTTTCAACAGGCGCTTGTAGGCATCACGGACAGCTTCTGCAACCTGATGTCCACATTCGTTATTACTGCGTACATACATCCGTTCGAGCCGTTCACTACATTCATTGTCGTCAGGGCTGATGGTCACTTTCAGCAGACCTTCCGATTCTCCCCGGCGGATGGCGAGCAAGCGGTGTGAAGTGCATCGTTTCAGTGGTTCGCTGAAGTCGAAGTAGTCACGGTATTTGACGGCTTCCTCTTCTTTTCCTTTTATTACTTTGGAAGTGATGACAGCCTGACGCGAAAACTGATTGCGCAGTTGGTTACGGGCACGTTCGTCTTCACTTACTTGTTCGGCTATGATGTCACGAGCGCCTTTCAGTGCATCTTCTTCGTCTTTCACTTCTCCTTTGACGAAAGAGCCGAGACGGTTTTCCAGATGATTTTCACGTTGCAGCATTAAGAGGGTGGCAAGCGGTTCCAGTCCTTTTTGTCTGGCTGCTTCGGCGCGTGTTTTCCGTTTGGGCTTATAGGGGAGATATATATCCTCCAGTTCGGTGGAATCCCAGCAGGATTCTATGCGGGTACGCAACTCTCCGGTCAGTTTGCCTTGTGTGTCAATAGTAGATAAAATGGTTTCTTTGCGTTTGGATAATTCGCAAAGTTTATCGTTGCGGTCTTTTATCTCACCGATCTGTACTTCGTCCAGCCCTCCTGTGGCTTCTTTACGGTATCGGCTGATAAATGGGATGGTGGCGCCTCCGGCCAACAATGATAATGTGTTATTTACTTGGTGTACGGCAACGCCCAGTGCCGTGGCTATCATTTTGCTGAATAATTCCATGTTTATTGTTTTCTATCGGAGTGCAAAGGTAATATTTACTAAGCAGAAATCCCTACTTCCGCAGAATAAAAAGAAGAAGCTGTCCGAAAAGGCGTTTTTTTTGTTGGTAGTGTGTCAAAACTAAACCGGGCTATCCCATCGTCAGCTGTAGGGGCAGGGTTATCCACGTTTTGACACATTTACAACCCCAATGGTCACGACTTTGGGAGTAAATGCACAAAGTAAACAGTTTTTAGGCGGACAAACCTGATCCCTACCGGTAAAATGGCAGTCGACCCCCTACGGTTGACGATTGAACGGCTGTTTCTGTCAACGGTAGAATTGCAGTTCGCTTTTTAGCGAACGGACTTGGTGCTGCAAGGATTCTATCCGTTCCAGCATGTGGTGGATGGCGTCTATGCCTGCTACATTGATGGACAGGTCGTAGTATAAATGTGTATAACGCTCCAGTTCAGCCAGTTGCGACACCGGGATATAGCGTTCCTCGCCAATCACTTGAACGTTGATTAATCCGTCTTCTTCCAGTTCCACAATAAACGAAGGGTCTACGTGGCAACGGTCGCAATAATCATTGATAATTATTAAATCGGCCTGCATAATCCTTTTCTCTTTTTTTAGTTGATACTATTCTTCAGTTGGCGGAACAACTCTTTCTGATGTTCAGTCAGGTTGGTGGGGATGGTGATGTTATAAGTCACAATCAGGTCGCCAAACTTCCCTTCTTCTTTATAAACCGGGAACCCTTTTCCCTTCAGGCGGACTTTGGTGCCATTTTGGGTTTCGGGTTTTACTTTTAGCTTTACTTTACCGTCCAGCGTGTCTACGGTTTCTTCACCGCCCAGCACAGCCGTGTAAAGATTGAGTGGAGCAGTGACATAAAGGTCATTGCCTAAGCGCTTGAACACAGGGTCGTCCGGTATGATAAAGGTAATATACAAGTCACCGTCAGGTCCCCCGTTAACTCCCGGTGCACCGTGACCACGCAACTTGATGGTTTGTCCGTTGGCAATACCGGCAGGAACAGTGATACGGATATTCTTGCCATTCACATTAAGTACCTGCTTATGTGTCACGGCAGCCTCACGCAGTGACAGTTGCAGTTCGGCATTATAATCCTGTCCCCGAATCCGGCACCTCGTCTGCTGCCGGCTCCCGCCCACGATGTCCGAACAACTCTTCGAAGAAATCAGAGAATCCTCCGGCATTACCGCCGAATCCTCCGGCATCTCCGAAACCTTCTTCACCATTGGAAGAATACCAGTACGAGCCGTTACCGGAAGAACCGAATCCTCCGGTCCTGCCTCCAAAAGCCTCCGGCTCCGTATTGTTGCTTTTGTTTTTCAAATTCATCGGCATGTTTCCAGTGCTCGCCGTATTCGTCGTATTTCTTTCGCTTTTCCGGGTCACTCAAAACTTCGTTAGCCTCATTTATCTCCTGAAATTTATCTTTGGCCGAAGGGTCGTTAGGATTTAGGTCAGGATGATATTTGCGGGCTAACTTCCGGAAAGCCTTTTTGATATCATCTTGGGTGGCACTTTTTGTCCACCCCAATGCTTTGTAATAATCGATGTAAGCCATATTGTTTTTAGTTAAATTTCGTCTGTAATGAAGGAAACAAAATACATGCCAATTAGTTGTGCTATAATTTATTTTATTATCTTTGCACCTGTATTTTTTAGATTTATTCTGAAAGAGAATGAAAAAAGTGATAATGATATACCGATTTCTACTGTTAGTCATGCTGATTACGGTTGGATTTCCACGTCCGTTAAAAGCTGAAGTGACTACAGACGGCACGATTCTGATTATCACTTCCTATAATCCTGAGACACGTAGTATTTCTGACAACTTGTCTGCTTTTATGGACGAGTATAAACTGCGGGGAGGAAAGCGTCTCATTACGATAGAAAGCATGAATTGCAAGAACCTGTCCGAGGCACACCTGTGGAAAGAACGTATGGCTTCTATCCTTGAAAAATATGAACGTACTGCGGCAAGCATCCTTCGCTGATTATATTATTGGGTCAGGAGGCGTGGGCATCTTTCATCTCTCAGAATTCGGAGATAGCCAAGAAAACTCCTGCCATGTGCGGAATGGTGAGTGCGAATACCGTTGTCCTGCCCGAAGACAGTGTGGATTTGGTGAAATGGTCTCCCGATAGCAAAGATATCTTTAAAGACTTTCCCGATTATAATATAGTTTCAGGCTATGTTTATCAGTATAATGTGGACAAGAATATTGAACTGATGCGTCGTTTTTATCCGAATATGAAGAAAGTCGCATTTATCTCGGATAACACGTATGGTGGTCTTTCCATGCAGGCCTTTGTAAAGAAGGAGATGAAAAAATATCCCGAGCTGGAGCTGATGTTGCTTGACGGTCGGACCAGCAGTTTTCTGGAGGTCAGTGAGAGAATACGTCATCTGTCGAATGATGTTTGTGTGCTTGTGGGTACGTGGCGCATAGACTGTACGGAAAATTATGTGATGGGCAACACAACGTATATGTTGCGCGATGCTAATCCTACGTTGCCGGTTTTTACTATTGCATCTGTCGGTTTGGGCCATTGGGCGTTGGGAGGTTATACTCCGGTTTATCATAAGGTGGGAAAAGAAATAGCCGGCGCCACATATAATTTTCTGGACGGTGAGACCGGCAGCGAGACTGGCGTTGTGCCTGTTCCCGGTAATTATGTGTTTGAAAACGGATGCATCAATTTGGATTGGATTCTATTAATTTGCCTAAAAGGTGCTGAGTTGATTAATAAAACTCCCGGATTTTATGAGCAATATAAATATTGGGTGATTGGAGTGGTTGCAGCATTCATGTTCCTGATAGCTTGTTTTCTGATAGCCGTATATTATATTGTCCGCATCAATCATCTGAAGGATAACTTGGAAAAATCCGGTGAGGAACTGTTGGTTGCCAAGGAGAAAGCAGAAGAGGCGAACAGATTGAAAACAGCATTTCTGGCTAATATGAGTCATGAGATACGTACACCGTTGAATGCCATTGTCGGCTTTTCCAATGTATTGGTCGGCGATGATGCAACAAGTGAAGAGAAAGCACAGTATTGTGATATTATTCAGAAAAACTCCGATTTATTGCTTCATCTGATTAATGATATTCTTGATATCTCTCGCATGGAATCGGGGCGTATTAAGTTTGTGGAAGAGGAGTGTGATGTGGTAGAGCTGTGCCAAACGGCATTGAGTACAGCGGAATATGCTCGTCGTACTCAGGCAATATATCAATTTCAAACTCCGGTGTCTTCGTTGATATTAAAGACGGATGCGCAACGGTTGAAACAGGTGTTGATTAATCTTCTTTCAAATGCCGGTAAGTTCACACCTTCCGGTTTTATCCGTCTGGCAATAAAGGTAAACAAAGAGGATAACTGTCTGGAGTTCTCGGTGACAGATACCGGATGTGGTATCCCTGCCGGTAAAAGCGAAAGGATTTTTGAGCGGTTTGAAAAGTTGAATGAGTATTCGCAGGGTACAGGTTTGGGCCTCTCTATCTGCAAGCTGATTGTGGAGAATTTGGGTGGTAAAATCTGGGTAGATAAGAACTATAAGGAAGGAGCACGATTTGTGTTCACTCATCCGTTGAATGAAAAATAATAGATGTAATATGAAATATTTAATATGTTTGGCTGCTTTGTTATGGGCCGGAATGAAGCTGACGGCGGCTGATAATGTGAAAGAGGTAGAGATAAAAATAATAGAGACGAGTGACGTACACGGTAATTTTTTTCCTTATAATTTTATAGAGAGAAAGGAGTGGAACGGGAGTCTGGCGCGTGTTTATTCTTATGTCAAGGAGCAGCGCAAGTTATATGGAGACAATTGTATTTTGGTAGATAACGGTGATATCCTTCAGGGACAGCCCACTGCGTATTATTACAATTTCATAGATACGGTTTCTACTCATGTGGTAGCCGAGATACAAAACTTCATGGGGTATGCAGTGGGCAATATGGGAAACCATGATGTTGAAACCGACATGCTGTTTATGACCGTTGGATAAAGCAATGTAAGTTTCCCGTATTGGGAGCCAACATTGTGGACAATGCCACAGGTAAGCCTTATCTGAAGCCTTACGAAATCATCAATCGTGATGGTGTGAAGATTGCCATTCTGGGCATGATTACTCCGCCATTCCTTCTTGGCTGCCCGAAAAACTGTGGAGCGGTCTTCATTTTGAGGATATGCAGGCATCTGCCGCCCATTGGGTGGATATCATTCGGAAGAAAGAAAATCCCGATGTGCTGATTGGTTTGTTTCATGCCGGAAAAATCAGGCAACGTACTTGGCAGTGTGGTGGAAGATCCTTCTATGGACATTGCTCAAAAAGTGCCCGGCTTTGATATCGTGTTGATAGGGCATGACCATGCCCGTGCTTGTACAAAGGTGGCTGATATAAAAGGAGATAGCGTACTGATAATAGATCCGGCAAGCAATGCGAATGTGGTATCTGACGTGACACTGAAAGTGAAATTGAAGAACGGGAAGGTGGTGTCTAAATCGGTTGATGGAAAGCTGGAGGATATGAACAAGTATCCGGTCAGTCAAGAGTTTATGGCACATTTCGCTCCGCAATATAAGGCTGTTAATGATTTTGTATCGCAGAAAATAGGAACGATTTCCAGAACGATTTCTACCAAAGATGCCTACTTCGGCTCTTCACCGTTTATAGATTTGATTCATAAATTGCAGTTGGATATATCGGGAGCGGATATTTCTTTATGTGCTCCACTCTCTTTTAAGGCTGAAATTCCCGAAGGGGAAATTATGGTGAGTGATATGTTCAATCTGTATAAGTATGAGAATATGCTCTACGTGATGGAACTGAGCGGCAAAGAAATTAAAGGATTTTTGGAGATGTCGTATGCCATGTGGACCAATCAAATGAAAAGCGCTGATGACCATTTGTTGCTGTTTAAGCAACCGATAGAAGAGGGTAAGCGTGCTAACTTTGAGTATTACAGTTTCAACTTTGATTCTGCTGCCGGCATTAATTATACGGTAGATGTGACAAAGCCCCGGGGCGAGAAGGTAAATATCCTGAGCATGGCAGACGGTACTCCGTTCGATATGGACAAGAGGTATAAGGTGGCTTTAAATTCTTATCGTGGTAATGGTGGCGGTGATTTACTTACCATAGGAGCCGGAATTGCAAAAGAGGACTTGTCTGAGCGTATTGTTTTTGCAACGGATAAAGATTTGCGCTACTATCTGATGCAGTATATCGAACAGCAAAAGAGCTTGCATCCGCATGCCATGCATCAGTGGAAATTCATCCCTGAAGAATGGACTGTTCCGGCGGCAAAAAGAGATTACAAGTTGCTCTTCGGAGAAGATAAAGAGTGATTTTGCAGGAATATAAAATAGAAGAACAATTATTTTTTCATCCGAGAAATTGAGTAAGAGAAGGTACATATTGGCTCCGTTGTTTCTGCTGGCACTGTTTCTGACGTACCAGGTAAGCATTACTATGTTTACTCACGTACATATCATTAACGGTGTGATGATTGTACACTCTCACCCTTCGTCGGACGACCACCATACACATACTGCGGGACAGGTGATTACCATCGCCCACATAGGCTCCTATCAAACGCCGGAACCGGAGGCAGGGGTAAGCAATGTGACTGTGGAGTGTCCTTTGCTGTATGTCTTGGGGCTGAATACGAATACTTTCCGCGCTGTTGCGCCTCACACGCATTGCGTTCACCTGCGTGCCCCTCCTGCTTATTGTTGAAATATTAAAATTTGGTATGAAAAAGACAATTGCCTTTTTCAGAAAGTTCGAAGTCTTTCGTCTGAAAGAACTTGAAGTTTTCTAAAAAGGTCAAGGTCTTTTTTGAAAAGTCCCTGAAGCTTTTTGAAAAGCTCCTGAAGTTTTTTAATAAGCGATACAGGGAGCTTATGGAATCCTTTTATTTATAATTTAACAATAAGACAACTTAATAATGAAACAATATATTTTATTGCTCGTACTCATGGTGATGGGTGCGGGTATGACTGTACATGCTGAAGATGTAAATCCTGTGAAAGTTGGTAATGTAATTTCCGGCCACATAATAGAGAAAGGAACGGAAGCGAGTTTGCCTTATGCCACTATTTTGATTGTAGAAACAGGGCAGGGAACTGTGTCGGACGAGAATGGAGAGTTTGTTTTTAAGAAAATCCCGGCAGGAAAAATATACGCTGCGCGTGCAATTGTTGGGCTACGAGACTCAGGAGAAGAAAGTAACCGTAAGCAATGATTTTACGGTGGATATTCATTTTCTGATGAATGATGACAGTATTTTGACCGATGAGGTGGTGGTTTCTGCCAATCGGAATGAGGTGAGCCGCCGTGTGGCGCCTGTGGTGGTAAATGTGATGAACTCCAAACTTTTTGAAACCGTAAACTCTACGGACTTGGCCAAGTCACTGAATTACCAGTCGGGACTTCGTGTGGAAAACAACTGTCAGAACTGCGGCTTCCCCCAAGTGCGTATCAACGGACTGGAAGGACCTTACTCTCAAATTCTGATTAATAGTCGTCCGGTGGTGAGTGCATTGTCGGGTGTGTATGGGCTGGAGCAGATTCCGGTGAATATGATTGACCGTGTAGAAGTGGTGCGCGGGGGAGGTTCTGCCTTGTTTGGTGCGAATGCTGTGGGCGGCACTATCAATATCATCACGAAAGATCCGGTAAGCAATTCATTCCAGGTATCTTCCACTCTGTCGAACATGAATGGCAAAGTGTGGGAACAATATATGGGGGCCAATGCTTCGTTAGTATCTAAAGATAACACCTACGGCATTGCCCTTTATCAGTCATATCGCAACCGCAACCCCTATGATGCGGATGGAGACGGATTCTCCGAATTGGGGAAGCTGAATATGAATACCTTTGGCTTGCGTACTTATTACCGTCCTACTCAGTTCAGCAGAATCAGTTTGGAATATCACACGACGAATGAATTTCGCCGGGGAGGAAACAAATTTGATTTGGAGCCTTTTGAAACGGATATCACAGAACAGACCAAGCATGTGATTAACAGCGGAGGTCTGAGTTACGATATTTTCTGGAAGGAGTACAAACATAAACTGTCCTTCTACTCGTCTGTTCAGCATACTGACCGTAACAGTTATTATGGTGCACAGCAGAATCCCGATGCATACGGCAAGACAAAAGACCTGACTTGGGTTGTCGGAGGTATGTATGTCGGTAACTTTGAGAAAGTTCTCTTCTCACCGGCCACCTTTACCGCCGGTATGGAATATCAAAACAACTCTTTGCACGATATCATGTTGGGCTATCACCGCGATATGAAACAAGACGTGCGTATTGCCGGCGGATTTGTGCAGAACGAATGGAAGATGAACCGCTTTATTCTGTTGGCAGGCTTCCGTGTGGACAGTCATAACCTGATTGACAATCCTATTTTCAGTCCGCGTGTGAATCTTTTATATAAGCCGACGGATAAGTTTCAGGCTCGTTTGACCTGGTCTACCGGGTTTTCGTGCTCCGCAGGCATACGATGAAGATTTGCATGTGACCGCAGTGGGAGGCGAAGGCGTACTGATAAAGTTGGCGGATGGATTAAAGCCCGAACATTCCAATAGCTTCAGCGGCTCTGTGGATTGGACGGCCAATATCGGGCATTGGCAGACTACCCTTTTGCTGGAAGCTTTCTATACAGGGCTCGACGATGTGTTTGTGCTGGAAAAGATAGGACAGGATGAACAGGGGAACACCGTTAAAGAGCGTCGTAATGGTAATGGAGCCCGTGTATATGGTGTCAACCTGGACGGAAAACTTGCTCACGGACGGGATGTGGCTTTGCAAGTGGGCTTTACGGTTCAGCGCAGCCGTTATACCAAATACGAGAATTGGAGTGAGGACGAAAATGTGGAAGCCGACCAAGTTCATGCCACGTACTCCCGATTATTATGGTTATTTTACTTTGACCAGTGCTCCCTTCAAGAACTTTGATATGTCGGTGTCGGGTGTATATACGGGGCGTATGCATGTTCCTCATTTGGCTCCTGACTTTAGTGTGATACCCGAAAATTATGAATACAGTTATATCCGAAAAGACGAGTTGGTGCATACTCCCGATTTTTTTGATTTAAATCTGAAACTGAACTATACTTTCGTACTGAATGATCATATCAAATTACAGTTGAATGGCGGTGTTCAGAATCTGTTCAATGCTTTTCAAAAAGATTTGGATAAGGGAGGTTTCCGTGATTCCGGTTATTTCTATGGTCCCACACAGCCACGGACTTATTTCATAGGAGTGAAGATTACGAACTAGAAGAAGGACTGTCCGGTTGATACTTGGGCAGGAAAAGACGGGGATGCCAAAACGTTTCTGATGCAATCTGTTATCAATGTTTTGGCATCTTCCGTTTGTTATTTGCCGGCAGCAGTCATGGATTACTCTTGTTCCATACCCAGATTACTGTATGTCTCGGTTATCTTGAAACCTGCATCCGGGTAATTGTACAGAGGAAGCGCGGCTCAGTTTCCCCTTCCGTGTAATTCCATATGCTGTTATATTCTTCCGGATTTTCACCCATTTCCCGAAGTTGCAACATATATTGGTAGATGGATTTGTTTTCTTTGATGAAAACCTTTTCCATTTGATGAATAATGGGACTGTGTTTACGTGTGTGGTCATGGTCAAATTCCAGAATACGTTTGCCGTCCGGTGTAATGCCTACCATCACAAAAGTCATGCTTTTGCCTATTCCGGGCAGATTGAGCACACTCCGGTCTGTTGCTACGAAAGGTATGTTTTCTCCGTGCAGAACTTTTTGACGGCTGTTGCCCGGTCATTGTTACTTCTCAGCAGGGTCAGAAACTCAGTCTCATCTTCCTTGTTAAGCTTTCCCAAGATTTTCTCTTCGTGCTGTTCCTGCAACGAACGGCTGTTGGGAGTGAAGACAGCATGATTTTATTCAAATCCTTTGACGGAGAATGTATAGTAGCAGATAACTCCCAGTTCATTCAATACTTTGCGCAACTTGGCCGTATGTCCCGGCGTGATGCTGCCACATTGTACACCAATTGATTGGTAATGGTCCATCCGGCAGCCAGAATCTTGCGGATGGCTTCTTTGGCTTCGGGGGTTACTTCCAGAGGTGTCTGGAAATGAGTCTGTATCAAGAATTGCTTGATGCCTATGGCGGACGCTTTGGTTTTGAATTCTTTCAGAATATCCATCAGCTCTTCATTGATGCGCATGGGCAGATAGACGGGCAGGCGGGAACCGAGACGGACACGTTGCAATTCTGCATACTTTTCTCCTTCAGGACGTTTGAGGTTGGCATTCCTTTTGCGTACCGCCATTTTATATACTGCCTCCAATATGTTGCGTAATGTCTTGTTTTGGCTCATCAGTGCATCGCCTCCCGTAATCAGAATATCTCTCAGTTGGGTGTCGTTTTCAAAATATTCCATCAGTTTCCGCAAGCGTTTGTCCCAACTTTCCTTGGGCTTCAGTTCCTCAAAATTAAAGTTCAGGCGTTCGCTTTGAAAATCATACATACGTTGGCAAGACGCACATAGTCCTCCGCAAGCGCGTCCCATAGAATCGGGAATCAGGATGGCTACTTCGGGATAACGGCGATGAATGTTATGTCCGTCGGGCACCAGCCATCCGGCGGCATTTGGTTTGCCGGCTTCCACCACATCCTCTTTTTCCCATGCATGAATTTTCCCATAGGTGTTGATTAATTGTGGTGAATATAGGATATAGCTGCGTATGGCAGCATCATCATACCCTTTGCCGGTCGGGTTTAATAAAGAAAGATAGTAAGGGGTGATGAAAAAAGGCATTCCTTTTTACGTGCCTGCTGATACAATTGCATTGTTTCTTCCGAAAGGGAGTTGCCCAACATCTTGTTCAGTTCCGTGGGGCTTTTTGATGGCGAGGGCTAGATGGAAGCGTGCTTCGTTCCACCATTGGTTGACCCATTGGCGTTTTTCTTCATCATTGATTCCTTCGGGAAACACATACCGGCTGGAGGGGGCATGACGGTTTTCTATCTTTTTAATGAGCAATGAGATGATTCGTTCTTTGTTTGCATTGCGTATGGCACGCACATCTTCGTTCAGGCCACCGGGCCAACGTTTCATCCATTGACGTATCTGTTTTTCATTCGGAATGTTGTTGGGAACATGATAGAGGCGTAGGAACTGTTGGTATAAATCCAACCATAAATCAACGGAAGTCTCTTCATCGGTGATACGGTTTGTCAAGAATTGCCAAAGCAGTGAGATGGTTTTTATCTCTATTTCTTTTTCTGTAGATAATTCATATATCGTTTTGCTGTCATTTTCAATCAGTCTTGCAATGTTTTTAGCGGCAATAGGGTTTTTAATGTGTGCAGATAATAAATAATCATTTAGTTTATTCTTGAAAATAGTCTCATTCCGGCTTTCCGCAGCCAATGAAGTGAGTTGGGTTAATTTTGTTTCGAATAGAGTTTTTACATCTTTGTGGGATAACATCTTATTCTTTTGTTTCATAAGCAGTGTGATTTGTTTTTTAGGGTTAATACTCGAATAATAGAACGTTCATTATGAAAGTTACTTTAATGGCAACTTTTTGTTGTGGCTAAGATACAAAAAACAGTTGTTGTGCAAGCTTAATTGCAAAAATAGATATTACCTGAGAAGAAATATCTTTGAGGAAGAAGCGGAAAAAAACATCCCCGGACAAGCAGACAAGCCGGTCCGGGGAGAATCGGTTATAAGAATATGACTCTCTTTTTGCAGGATGGATGCTATTTGTTGTTTTAGCAGCGGTGCATTGATAGGTTTGGACATATATCCGTCGAACCCGTTTTCCAGTACTCTTTGTTCGTCCGATGCATAAGCAAAAGCGGTTATGGCAATGATAGGCACATCAGCAGATAACTTTCTTATTTCTTTTGTTGCTTCGTAACCGTCCATTCTCGGCATATTGATATCCATTAAGATGATTTGGGGCGGTGTTCCTTAAACTTTTCTATTGCTTCCTGACCGTCCCAGGCATGAATAAGAGAATATTCTTTCCGTAGGATAGACTGGAACAACCGATAGTTACTTTCGTTATCTTCGGCTATCAAAATAGTCAGTTTGTCTTTTTTTTGAACGGTAATCGGTTGGAATTCTTCAGCCTTTTTTCGCTCAATCGGGCCGGTTGATAAGGAATGGTAAACCAGAATGTAGAACCCTTCCCTTCCTCGGATTCCACTCCTATCGTTCCATTCATGTGCTCTATGATTGTCCGGCAGATGGAAAGCCCCAATCCTGTGCCTTGTGCAAAAGAGTTCAATTTGACGAAGCGTCCGAATATAGAATCTTTTTTATTGGCAGGAATGCCGCATCCCGTATCTGTGACATGGAAGTATAGCATTTTATCGCGTATCTCGTATCCGAATGTGATGCTTCCTTTTTGAGTAAACTTGATGGCGTTTGTGAGGAAGTTATTGATAACCTGCATGAGCCGGTTTTTTTCCGTACGGATGAAACATGAGGAGAGGGGAGTTTCCGCAATGAGCTGTACCCCCCACTTCCTTCCATTCGGCATTTGGTGATGTTTTCCACTTCCTTTATCATATCATTGAGGTCTATATTTGAGTAACTGAACTCCAAAGTTCCGGCTTCAATTTTGATAAATCTAATATATCACTGATAAGCTGTAATAACAGTGTATTATTACTCTCATAATATTGATATATTCCTGTTTTTCCTGTTCCTCTTCCGTTGAGGCAAGAATATTGGAGAATCCGATAATGGCATTCAGAGGAGTACGGATTTCATGGCTCATATTGGCCAGGAAAGCAGATTTGAGTCGGTTGGATTCTTCTGCCCGGTCTTTAGCCGACATCAGTTCCTCTTCCATCCTTTTCCTGTCTGTAATAACTAAGGATGAGCCGACCAGGGTGAGTGGCCTGTTCTGCTCGTCTCTTGTCTCTATTGTAGCCTGTGCTTCCACCCAATCAATTTTTCTTCCGTTCTTTCCTTTGTTCAGTACACGGTATTCTTCTTTGACTTTATTGATTTTTCCTTCTATCAGATCGTGAAAAGCCTGCATAACCCTTGGACGGTCTTCTTTGATTATTTTAGAGAAGTATTGTTCATCCGATACACTCAACTGTTCTTCCTTGATTTCTCCCGGCATGGCAGTCATAATGATTGGACGATTGATGTCGCATAGAATGGAGTGTTCTTTAAGATTCCATTTCCAGGGTATGATATTGGCTATTTCCAGTGCCAAAGATAATTTATGGTTAGTCGAACTCAGCATTTGTTGTGCATTATGCAACTCCGTGCTGTCAAGACAGAACATGTCAATCGTGTCTTCTTCTAAAGACGGGCTGAGCACGATATCATAGAAAGTGTCTACGTCTTTAAAGTAATAAGGGAATGTGATGGAGCGCTTTTCTCTTAAAGCTGTTTCCATAAAATGGGTAAATTCTGTCATGGATTCAGGAAATAGCTCGGACCCCTTTTTCCCGATTATATTTTCTTTTTTTCCTGAAACAAGTTTCAAAGAAACGGTTAACGTCACAAAAAATTGTTTCAACAATATTCCCGTTTTCATTTCTAATCACTTTCTCTTTCATATAGAGAATAGGCATATTGTCGATAAGGTTTGTATATTTGATTTGGTTTTCGAATTCTTGCTTTTGAACCCTTCTTAGTTCTTTCAACATTTGTATGCGTTTTTGTTGGATAAGGGCTATCAGCAAAAGTGTGATGAATATTCCTGTGATAACCCATATATTTTCTTCAGGAAATTTTCCGGCTTATCATAAAATATGCTGTTTTGAGGGCATAATTTAGGGTTGAGTCCTTTATTGACCAGCGTCGTATAATTAAATGTGGGATGAGCATCTGCAGGAACAAAGAAAGGAATTTCCCTTGCCGGCTTTCCATTAAGTATTTGTGAGACATTCCGGAGCAGTTCATTGATAAATATCTTTTCATTATACATATATCCGCCCACCATGCCTCCGTCATCCATACCGGCATAGCGGATAGAGAACAGGGGAGAAGAAATGCTGGAAAGGCTTCGGTATGCGTTTATCAACATTTGTTGTGAGGTTAAGGTTTCCGCAAACCATGTGGATACTAAAACTCCGGTTTCTTTGTCGGCATTTCTTAAGGCATTATACAATTCGGGTAGCGTATAATTATAAGAGGAGATAAATTGATATTGGAGATATGGAAAATCCCGGGCTATAATATTCTTTAACTGCTTGTTGTATTCAGGGTTAGGATAAATGCCGTCTCCCAAAAAAATAAGTTTTTTCATATTGGGAATCATGCGCGTCATTAGTTTTACGCTTTCTTTCAGATAGGCCGGAGTATGCATGAAGGTGATATTGTAATCATCTCTCAAGCTGTCTACATGAATTTTATTTTCAGGAGTTGTCACATCTTGTTTTCTGTAATATTCTTCTGTATATATGTATGGGTCGGAATCGCATACTAAAATAGACACGTCTCCCCACATTTCCTTTATCTCTTCTCTGAAAATCATACTCATACTTCCCAGCAGGACCAACAGCTTGGGAGGAGTTTTGCCATACTTGTTTAAAAGCATTTGTGGAAACCTGTCTACCATAACAGAATCGTTTACCATAAAAAGATTTAGGTGCTCAATGTATGCATCAATATCTTTTAGTTCGGATATTTTATGCATGATAGGAGAGGTGATACTGTTACTCCAGGGGGCGGATTCGTTATAACTGTTTAAGATGAGTACATAATCATATTGCCTATGATCCCTGTCAGAGGCTTTGGCAGAATATGTACCGGCAAAAAGCAGACAAATGCAGATTGTCAGTGTTTGAAAGAATTGCCTTGATGTGGCTGTGTGTTTATTATTCATAGCAGAAAATAGACTCTTTATGTTATACTCTTTATCAGACTTCTTACAAAAGTAAAACAATATCAGACAGTTATGTATAAAAACTCCCTTATTAACAAATATTAATTTCACGAGTAAGTTCTCACAGAAGAAGATTTTTTATGATATTTTGAGCAGAATGGGAAGTTTGGCTAACTTATACGGTGAAATTGCCATTTTTCAGGTGATGAAAAGCGATTAACTTTGCAATATCAGAAAAAGATAAAAAACAGATAAATATGAAATTAATAAAATCAACCATTACCGCCCTTGGCTTGTTATTCACAGTAACCGCTTGTGCAGGCAATAAAGAAAGTAAAAACCAAAACATGAAAGGAGAAAATATGGAAATTGTTCATTTAACCAAAGCAGAGTTCTTGAAGAAGGTATATAACTATGAAGTCAATCCCAATGACTGGAAATATGAAGGTGACAAACCGGCTATTGTTGATTTCTATGCTACATGGTGCGGCCCTTGCAAGGCATTGGCACCCGTATTGGAAGAGTTGGCAAAAGAATATGCCGGAAAGGTTTATATTTATAAGATAGATGTAGACAAGGAAGAAGAATTGGCCGGTGCATTCGGCATACGAAGCATACCGACTTTGTTATGGATTCCTCAGAGTGGAAAACCGACTGTAACACAGGGAGCATTACCGAAACCTGAACTGAAAAAGATGATTGACGACACTTTATTAAACTCTAAATAAATGTTCTCGTAAACAAGTGGAGAAGATAGGGCATAAATCTTTTGCCCTGTCTTCTTTTTTATTTAAATAAGTATGCGTATATTTATACCGACAATAAACTATGAATTATGGAATATCGTTTTAATACACCGCTCAATGGCAATATAGCGATGACGTATCATTATCATGAGGATGCTGCTCTCCGGCGTGATAAAAGCTTGTATAAATTCGTATGGGTACAAAGTGGCACGCTGGATATAGAAGTAGACCATGTGGTAATGCACCTTGAAAAAGATGAAATAATATCGCTGACTCCTTTGCATCATGTTGAGGTAAAAAGAGTGGAAGGTGAGTACCTCACTTTCTTGTTCAACAGCAATTTTTATTGCATTTACGGACATGACAAAGAAGTGTCATGTAATGGTTTCCTGTTTCATGGTTCGTCCCACATCATGCGTTTGCAGCTCTCTGCGGCCCAGTCGGAACAATTGAAAAGCATCATTGATATATTTGCCGGTGAATTCGGCATAAAAGACAATTTGCAGGAAGAGATGCTCCGCATTATTCTGAAACGTTTTATAATCACTTATACCCGCATTGCCCGTGAAAAATTAGATGTGGGACAAGATAAAGAAAAAGAGCTTTTGACATTATCCGTCGGTATTATGTGTTGGTAGACAATCATTATAAAGAAAAGAAACAAGTGCAGGACTATGCCGAAATGCTCTACCGCTCTCCCAAAACCTTGTCCAATCTGTTTGCCGCCTATGGGTTGCCTTCTCCGTTGCGTATCATACATGAGAGGATAGAAGCCGAAGCCAAGCGTTTGTTGCTTTACACCAATAAGAGTGCGAAAGAAATAGGTGAGATATTAGGCTTTGAAGACTTGGCTGCTTTCAGCCGTTTCTTTCGAAAAATGGCAAAGGAAAGTATTTCTGAATACCGGAAAAAAGAGAAAGAAGGAATAATGGCAAACTAAAACGGTATAATTGCCATTTCACAGGGAGGAAAATCTGCCGACCTTTGCAATGTAAAAGTTAAACCCTTAAAAATTAAAGCAAATGATGGCAAGATTAAATTCCCTGTTTACTGCATTTCTGACAATTGCAGCTTCCACTCAAAAGTTAGGTATTAATCTGATTCGCGTGGCAATTCTGGTGATATTCGTGTGGATTGGTGGTTTGAAATTCTGGAACTATGAGGCCGAGGGTATTGTGCCTTTCGTAGCCAACAGTCCTTTTATGAGTTTCTTTTATACTAAGAGTGCTCCCGAATATAAAGAGTATAAATTAAAAGAAGGTGAGTTTGATGAGGCCAAGCATCAGTGGCATGAAGAGAATAACACCTATGGCTTTTCTCATGGATTGGGCATTTTGATTATGACCATTGGCATTCTTACCTTCTTGGGTATTTTCTCTCCGAAAATCGGTTTGATAGGTGCAGGTTTGGCTATTATAATGACATTGGGAACGTTGTCCTTTCTGGTAACGACTCCCGAAGTATGGGTTCCCTGATTTGGGAAGCGGTGAACATGGTTTTCCCTTGCTGACAGGTCTTGGGTCGTTTGGTTATTAAAGATGTGGCTATCCTGGCAGGTGCATTGGTGGTACTCTCGGATTCGGCCCGGTCAATATTAAAACAACAAAATAAAGGATAATCCCCCACTAAAAACAAGTAAGATTATGAAGCAGTATGATGCAATAATAATAGGCTTTGGCAAAGGCGGTAAAACACTGGCTGCTGAGTTGGCCAAAAAGAAATGAAAAGGTGGCTGTTATTGAGCGTTCCGATGAGATGTATGGAGGTACCTGCATCAATATTGGATGCATTCCTACAAAAACATTGGTTCATCAGGCAAAGCTGGCTCCGGTAAAGGCGTCGTGGGAAGAAAAGAAAGCCTATTATGCTCAGGCTATCGCTGAAAAAAGAAGAGGTAACCTCTTTTTTTTGCGTCAGAAAAATTATCATAATCTGGCAGACAATCCCCATATTACGGTTTATACAGGTATTGGTTCTTTTTTGTAAGCACGGATGTGGTGGAAGTGGTGATGCATGATGAGATCTTGCAATTGCAGGCTCCCCGGATTTATATCAATACAGGTGCGGAGACTATTATTCCGCCTATCGATGGAGTGAAGGATAATCCGTTGGTATATACCAGTACTTCCATTATGGAACTGAAGGATTTGCCCGAAAAGCTGATTATTGTGGGTGGCGGTTATATCGGTCTGGAGTTTGCGAGTATGTTTGCTTCGTTCGGTTCGCAGGTAGTGGTGCTGGAAGGCAATTCCGAGTTAATCTCCAGAGAAGACAGGGATATCGCATCCGCTGTGAAGGAAACTTTGGAAAAGAAAGGCATCGTATTCTGTCTGAATGCCAAAGTGCAATCAATCCGTGAAGGGAAAGTAGTCTATCGGGATGCGGTTAGCAGTGAACTGCATTCATTGGAGGCTGACGCCGTATTGTTGGCGACAGGGAGAAAACCGAATACGGCCGGATTGAATTTACAGGTGGCTGGAGTGAAGGTAAACGAGCGTGGCGCTATCATTGTAGACGGGCATTTAAGGACAACCAATCCCAATATACGTGCGATAGGGGATGTGAAGGGTGGTTTGCAGTTCACTTATATCTCATTGGACGATTACCGTATTATCCGTGAAGATTTATTCGGCAATGGCGGACGGAATCTGAACGACCGTGAACCGGTGAGCTATTCTGTCTTTATTGACCCTCCTTTGTCGCGTATCGGATTGAGTGAAGAGGAAGCCGTGCGGAAGGGGTTGAATATTAAAGTCAACAAACTTCCTGTAGCGGCTATTCCTCGTGCACGGACTTTGGGAAATACAGTCGGCCTGTTTAAGGTGGTGGTAGATGTAGATACCGATCAGATTGTGGGATGCACTCTGTTCGGCCCTGAATCCGGCGAGGTAATCAACAGTGTGGCCATGGCTATGAAGACCGATCAGCCTTATACATTCCTTCGCGATTTCGTCTTTACACACCCCAGTATGAGTGAAGCGTTGAATGATTTGATGAACTTTTAATTGAATATTCTCTGTTAAATAGTAAGCATTCGGTTAACCCCGTCTTGCGATGTCTATAAACAGAAAGAGATGTCTCCCTGAAAATTCCAGCTTTTCTCTGAAAAAGTCCCTATTTTTACGAGACATTTCTTAGTTTTTATGAGATTTTTAAATAAATGATTCTTTCCTTATCGTGGTTCTCATCTTTGGCAATAAATCCATATATTCACTGTGCTATATATTGATTTTCAGGTATTTCTTTATCTGATATTGTAAATGTACATATGAAATTATTCGTTTATACTAAAACCTTTTCAGCATCAGTGTGGCATAATCGGATTTCAATATCAACTCTTTACCGTTGGCTTTCACCACTTCAAACTCCGTATCCAATGCATTGATGCCATAAGGGAGAAGCTCCTCCACCGTGACATCCTTTTTTTATCATCGCTTGTGCCTTTTCTCCCTTTGAAGTCTCTCATCCGCACGTTTCCGTTCTCCTCATGCTCAAACCGGCCTATGACCGGTTTATGCGTAGTACCGCTCTGCTTGGCTGCTATCTCCACCACCCATAACCGGATGCTGTAATAAATCCGCTCGCACACATGCACCTTGCCATCGGCCGCCGTTGTAAACTCCAGCAATTCCCAGTGCCCTTCCATGTCACTGTCGATAGCCTCCTTCTGGCATCCTCCCATGATGAAGCCCAAAAAGAGAACAACCACCACTCCCGATAAAAACTTTAATCCGCGTGTATTTTTCATTTTCCGAATCCTCCTGTTTTTCTCACTGTCAACATGGCTACCCATGCTGTTACCCAAATAATTTCCCCTATCCATGGCAAAGGCAAGCGTGGCGCTCCAGCCCGTCCACTTCCGTGGGCAGTAACTTACTTCCACCATACTGCTGAACTGCTTTCTCACTTTGTCCAGCGGCATCGGATAGGGTGCCCCAATGCCGCACATACGATGCCAGCACGCGGTAGTTCCATTCACTGTCCGGTTCTCCGCAGAAGCCTATATGATGCGCTTTTACACGGGTACTCTTAAACAGCATCGTTCCGTCGTCGTTATATACAGGTCCCGGAATCAGTCCGTTGCCCATACCCATTCCCCAATGCTGCCATGCCAGATATTGACCGTTATTGAAATAATTGTCACCACCGCTTATCTGGAATTCGGGAAACGAGCCGGCTATCCCGTCATACAGAATCGGTCCCGTCTGATCCTTCGTACCGAGACCTTCCCACAGCACCCGGCTCACCCACCGGTTCCGGGGCAATGTCACTTCCAGTCCCAACTGTCCGTCTTTCCACATACCATACTCCATAAACATCTGCGAATGGTCCTCGAAGAAATGCTCCATGTAAGCCCTTATCTTCCAGTCATCGGCATAATAAGAAAGTGCCGCGTTCCAGCTTCCGCTATGGTTTCCCTCCACATTCTGCAACGTACTCTCCTGAGCAGGCACCAGCGCCTTGAAGAAACTCTTCAGACCGGCCGGATACTTGTTTAGCAGCTTGATACTTCCGTCCGCATTCTTCACATACCTTTTTCCCCCGAACTGTGCAATGTCCAACAATCCTATTTCCAGCTCCAGAGGCAGCTTTTCCCTGTTGCCGAACCGCAGCATCAGTGATTTGCTGTGATACAACACATCCTTCAGAAACGGTTCGTCCGCTCCGGCAAACTCTTCCTGCCAATTGCCATCTGTGCACAGTCCGTAGGCGATATGCCCTTTCAGTGCCAGCCAATTACCTGTAAACGGCACCGTCAGATACTCCGGCAATCCCACCCTCACCTGCGGAATAGGTCTTGCATTCGCACCTTCCACCATCATGCCGCTGCTCAGCCTCACATCCTTTTCCAGCGGGAATCCGTTTCTCTCCTTACTCCCGATACTCATCTTTATCGCCTTCCATGCAACATCCATATAAGCCTGTTGCACAAAGAAATCCGCAGTCAGATTCTTTCCTCCTGCCAGGTCTGCACCCGCCTGCACCCTCCATCCGTGTTGCCATTCCTTCTGCCATTGCACACCGGCACGCAGGTAAGCACTTTTGGGCTCTTGCGAAGACAGTCCGTAACGATTGGCGGTGAACCACAACGGAGCATACCTTCCGTCGGCAACCGAGACAGAAGTTTCCACCCGATAAGAAAACGGGTAGATGCTTTCTGTTCCTGTGCAGACAAACAGATTGGAATACAGAAAGCTAACACAGATAAACCAATTGATTTACAATACATTCGCTGTATAAATTACTATTTAATATGATTAATGACTTATGAAAAAGCCCAAAGTCCTCCCTTAAAACTATAAAAACAGCTTCATACGAAAAAACAGGTTATGAGGTTATGGCTAAAATGTCAAGGCAGGCAACAAAAAAGGTAAAAGTGTAACAGAGCGTAAAGCTTCTCGCCACTGATCGTCGAAAGACATGGCATCGAAATAATCGTTCAGGGTGTCTATACTTACACAGCACTAAATTTCATATCCTTTCATAGCTTCATTTCGTATTAATACAGTAACATTGCTTGTTACAAATTTGCATAAACAATTCCGACCGGACAAAGGTTTGCAGACGAAATCCAACGAGAAAATCCTAAACGGATAATTGATTTTATTATCTCAAATGAGGGTGGAGAATAACAACAGAACATCAAAATTGAATGCCAACACATTGAAACTTTGCAGTAATAAACTGAGGGATTTTCCACATCATCTTCATCACCTTGGTAGGGATAGGAGAAAATCCATGTGCGCGATACAGCCGAATATCCTCATGCCACATCGCTTTCCGCTTTTCACTATCCGTACTTAATCCTCCCATACGCATACGCACAATATATTTCTGCAGATAGTCCACTTTCAACCTGCTCTTGTATAAATAACGAACCAACAAGTCGGTATCCGCAGCAATTTTATAACTTTCATCATACAAACCCTCGCGCAGCATCACATCCTTGCGAATATAACAAGTAGGATGCAAAGGAAGCCACCCGCACTTCACTTTCCAACGATGATAACTTCCGCCAATCCAATTACGCACCACCCGATTGGTATCATTGCAATCCACAAAAAGTCCGTCACCATATACAAAGTCGGTCTCTGTCCTCTCAAACCGCTTTACAATATCCGATACCACATGATTGTCAAAGAAAAAATCATCCGAGTGCATCAACCCGACAATATCCCCTGTAGCTGCGCGGATACCTTTATTAATAGCCTCATACATTCCTCGGTCGGGTTCGGAAATGATTCGTGCCACCCTACCTTCGTATTGGCGAATAATCTCAGTCGAACCGTCTGTTGATGCTCCGTCCACAATGATATACTCAATGTCGGGATAATCTTGTGCCAATACAGATTCCATGGCACAACGAATTGTCCCCGCGCGATTGTAGCACGAAGTAATGATAGATACTTTCATAATGTAAATTACAATGAGATTTATTTTTCAATGATGCGTTCCCTGATTTTGCAGGCGGGAACCCCCTGATAGATACCGTTAGCTTCCAAGTCCTTACTTGTCATACTTCCCACGGCTGCAAAAGTTAACTTATACCGCACAGTCTCTCCTCTCCATGAAAAGACTTAAGAAATATATAGAAACATGAGTCTTATTTTATTGACATTTATTAAATATTTGCGAACAAGACGAAGTTAGACTTATTTAAAAAGCCTTTTCACCTTATATTCATATAGGATTAATTTATTTTTTACTCAAGGCTTTCTTTTCTATCAATGTCCATGAAAAGATAGCAAGAACAATAGTTATGCCGATAGCATAGAAATAATATTGAGGTTTATACATAAATCCGAATTCTACAAAAAACATTCAGCACTACACCATGAAAGATGTAAATGCCATAGGAAATATCATTTCCACGGAGAATATCATGATATTTTGGATATGAGAATGCGGCTGATAGCGTAACCCCAGCAAGTAAAAGATTCCCAAGCAGCATCTGGAAGCTGTCAATGTAGTATCCCGGGCGCAAACCAAAACTAAAACACAACATTAAATAGCCTACAATCCAAAAAACAAACTTCCCTTCAAATAGCTGATGTACTCTGTCCCAATTCTTATAAGCCCATGCGCCAAAAAGGAAACAATACAGATAGGGAACGCACGTCACATTTACCACTTTCACCAATGGAGTTATATCACCACTCATAATTAAGGTTATCAAACCTGTAACAGATGTCTTATGTGCTCCCATAGTATCGGGGAAGCAAAAAAAGAATACAACCGAATTATATAACATGGAAAGACCTGCAAACAGATATATTTTGGTATTTGTGGAAATTTTTCTTACCATCATTATCAGTATCAATGGAATCAGGATATAAAATTCTATTTCTACAGGTATTGTCCACAAACTGCCATTTGGACATCCGTATCCAAAGTCTCTTAATGCATCAGGAGTGAAGAAGAATTGAAACAGCGTCAATTGTCCAATCAATACACCCACATTTGTGGGTTCAGGAAACTTCGCAAATTGATATAACCCAAAAAAAACAACAAAAACTGTGTAATAATAAAGCATACAAAGAGTGCAGGGAACAATCTTAGGAATCTGTTCCGCGCATACTTCTCCACTGTTTTAGACCTTTCCCAACTCATGGTAATCAAAAAGCCTGAAATAGTAAAGAAAATAATCACACCGGGAAAAAGATCACACAAGGAAAGGAAATCCCCCCCCCAATTTGCAAAATATGCAATCCATGACCAATTGTAACTTGTAGTGCTGCTAATAATCGTATTATATCAAAATTATTCCTTCTTGAAATTGTATTCATTTAGCTTATTTTATCAAATTTATAATGCATTCTGCCCAATCATCCTCTTCTTTAACGATTATATATTGATTATCAATCAAATCTTTTGAATATCCTTCATATCCAAAAACTGATGATATAAAGGGAACTCCATTCTCAATAAGTGTTTGCAACTTCAATTTGATTCCACCTCCAATTATATCGGGATTGATATATAAGGAACCAGACAAAGGCATACCATCACCGTCAAAGAAACCATGTCCATAAACATTATTTAATTCATCATTAAATACCAACGACCCTCGTCCCCATAAGTGAAATTCAACATCAGGCACAACTTGTCGAACTTCGGGTAAGATATTCTTTATAAACCAATCAATAGCTGCTTTTTTATGAGATTCTATTCCCCGAACCAAACAAGCTTATGATTAAAATTAATCAGTTTACGATTCAATAAAGCCTGCTCCATGTCTGGAATATATGCCCAAGTCTCAGAATCATTATAGCGCCCAAAAGTAGTTCGGTAGTAATCGCGATCTTCATCAGAAATAAATATTTTTGAAAATGTTTTTATCCTGAAAAATTTCGCGTTCCAACTTATACATATTTTTTTTAAGTTTTGTCATATATTTCCAATCAATCGTTTGTTCCAGCATGCGCTGACGATCGTAAATTCTTGAAAAACAATTGTGTAGTCGTAGGGACATTTTTGCTTTGGAAACATTTTCCTTAATGCTCTGTAAAATATTACCTCATCGCAATGAATATGCTCAAACTTACAACCCTCTAAAAAAGAAAGTTGGGAATAAGAAAGCTCAGTTCTATCCTTACCCATTAAAATATTCTTTATACTTTTAATTGAGTAAAAACTATTTTTCTTTATCACTACATCCTCTTTCCGAAGATATAGCATATCCTTTTCTTCAAGAATAGTATACCAAACTATTAAATCATCTTTCTTTGGTTTTAGTTTTCTATAAGCAAAGTCTACGCCTATGCCATATCCATTGTTCAAGCAAGCGCCTTCCGGGAAAATATACAAATCCATATCAATCTACTTTTATTCCTGTTATACCACAATTATCAGCGAAACGCATATCACTGTCACTATCTCCTACCATTACACAACTCTTCGGGTCAATATCTGGATAATCATGCAATATTTCAAGAAACATGCCATTACCTGGTTTCCTACGCTTATCTTCTTCAGTCAAAGCAGTACAATAATAAATTCCATCGATTCGTCCACCATGCAGAGCAATTTCACTACACATTTTCTTATGCAGGTCAATTAATGCCAACTCAGTCATCAATCCTTTCCCAACGCCACGTTGATTGGTGACAATAAATATATGCTCAGCAGTTTTTGCATATCTGCTTAATGTTTCAAATACTCCCGGCAAAAAAACAAATTCCTCCCAGCATTTCACATAATCATTTGGCCGTAACACATTTATCACACCATCCCTATCTAATAATATGGTATTATACCCGCTTAAATCTAAATCTTTGAGTTTCATAAGTCAAAAACAGTTGTTTAAAATCCTCATTCGCTTTCTTATAATCAGAAGGAATACCTATATCAATAAAATACCCATCAAAATCAAATGCATAAAGATTTCCTTTTTACAACACTTGACTCCAATACTTCTGTCTCAAAAGAGAACTTTTTCTTTTAATGGCCAATCCTCATCTATAGCACTTCGGCTAATAAAATAAACGCCTCCATTTATCAATCCTTCTGCGCAATGTTGCTTTTCACAAAAAAGCCTTAACCTTATGGCTTGCTGTATCAATAAGAACACGACCATATCTGTCTAAGTTCCTCATAGGTTTTAAAGCTAATGATACTGAGGCAGAAGCTAATCGATGCATATCATAAAATTTATTCAAATTGACATCAAAGAAAGTATCTCCATTAAGAACTACCACATCATTAGATTGGCATTTACTAAGAGCCAATTTAATACCTCCACCGGTACCTAACGGCTCTTCTTCCACGGCATAGTCAAACTCGAAAGAAAAGTCCTTCTTCATTTCATCTACCCACTTATAGATAACCTCACGAAGATATCCTACAGACAAGACTACTCTATTAACATCATATCTAGTAAGATACTTCAATAAATACCATAGAAATGGCTTACCGCTACAAAAAGCCATACATTTAGGGATTTCATTTCCTATTGCTGAGCGAAGTCTTGTTCCAAGTCCCCCAGCTAATATAATTACTTCCACAATAATTGTTTCGATTTGCCAAACAGCAAAGGGAATCTATTGCTGAATAGCTTTATGATTAAGTAAGAAAAATATAATATTACTAATGAAATGACGATAGTTTCAACAAGGACCAATCCGATATTTTCTGTGAAACGACCAAGAACATCAAACAGACCAACAAAAGAAAAGCCCTGTACAAGTACCCAATGAAAAAAGATTATAAAGAGAGTATTACGTGAAATTATCTTCAAAAGTAGATTAACTGGCAATAATTTAGCCAATAGAAGAGAATGAATGACACTATAGCCGAGCCTGTAAAACCACCCAAATAGACCAATGTAAGATAATGTCCACCAGAAGGTCCGTTCATTTGATTAGCTCCATTAAAATTTAGAATTACAATAGTAATAATAAACATGAAGAAGAAAATGCACCATAACGAACTGTTTTTTTTATTTTCAAGGTTTGCCGTCTTCATATAATAGCCACCAATAAAATATGGAATAGCCATTATTGTTGAATCCAAACAGAATAATAAATCAATATGTAAAAGCCGCAAAATACCTAACAACATGAGAGAGCAAATTATCAGTATGTAAGAGGTCTTATGAGTAATATATATATATTTAAACAATATCCTCAACTGAAATATACATACTAAAAACCAGCATGGAATGCAATCATAGAATGAATATTTGGAATCATAGCCGTCACCTAAAAACATTCCTATTAGCAATTTTCCCCATTGTTCACCGCCTGTTAACAAGTGTCGATGCATCATGACAGATGCGGGAAAAAACAATAATTGATACAATAGATATGGTATTAACAGGCTATATACCAAAGATTTTACTCCCCCTAAAGAACTTTTTATAGAGATATCCTGAAATTATGAAAAACAATGGCATATGGAATAAATAAACGAAATTCCATATTAAATGAAGTGATTCATTCTCAGTAAATAAAGATTGAGATTGAAGCACATGTCCAAAAACGACCAATAATATTCCTAGCAATCGGGCATAGTCAATCCATGCAATATCTTTTTTTTCATCGAAAATCATTTAACCAAAGAATTCTTCTTCAAGCATCAGACACAAGCAATGATAAACAGGTAAGTGCAGTTCTTGAATCATGTAAGTTTCAGTTTCAGGAACACGGATACAGACATCTGCTAAATTTGAAAGTTTGCTTTCCTTTTAAATCCAGTCAAACCTATTACTTTCAAGCCTCTAGCCCTAGCTGTTATTGCTGCATACAAAACATTCTTGCTATTTCCTGATGTAGAAATTCCAAGAAAGTACATCACCATAGCATCCATATCCGTTAACCTGTTGTGCAAAACATAAAAGAGGTTCGCAATCATTCATATAAGCAGTAGAGAGAGCTATGTGCCCATCAAGTGCAATAGCAGAAAGAGCACCTTGCAGGTTTTCGGCAAGAATCTTACCCATTTCGGCATGAACATCTATTAATGCTCTTGATTTATTTGGTGATATCCTACGTTGTTTTTTAAATCCCTTCATTAGTTCTCCAACAATGTGTTCTGCATCAGCAGCACTGCCTCCATTTCCACAAGCAAGAAGCTTGCCGTCATTACTATAGCATTCTTTTAGCAATTCAAATGCTAATAGAATATCGTTTTTACAACACTCTAATTGAGGATAACGCTGTATCAATAAGTCTATCTGAGTCATAAATATTATACTTTATCTGTGGGATAAATCTTCCATCCATGAGCACCACCTTCAGTAAATTGGAATGGCATCACAAATCCGTCAAGTTTTTTAAGCACATTAATTACTTCCTTCTTGCGTGTTGGTTCAACCATCAACATCACAAAAGCCACCACCTCCTGCACCGCTCACTTTTCCAGCTATTGCTCAGCTGGTATAGCCACATCAAAAACTTCCTGTATCATAGGATTAGTAATTGCATCGGCCATTTTCTTCTTATTTTCCCAACCCTCACCAAGTATGCGGGCAAACTCTTTCATGTCTCCTTTCAACAATGCTAGCTTCATGTCTATTGCGCTTTGCTTTATTTTGTGCATCGCTTCTATGGCTTTTTCATTACCTGATATAGTATTCTTTTTCTGTTGATCAATAATTGCCGCACTGCTGCGTGACGCACCGGTAAAATAGAGCACCATAGAAGCTTCCAATTCATCCACAATCCAACGTTTTATCTTTAATGGATTGACAATAACCAAATCGTTTTGAAGAAATTCCATATAATTGAAGCCCCCGAAAGCTGCAGCATATTGATCTTGTTTACCTCCGGACAAGTTTAAATCTTTACGTTCTATCTCATAAGCTAAACGAGAAGTTTCATAATCACCCAATGGTAAACTCTTCCATTCAATAAAAGCTTTTAAGATACATACAACCATAGCGGAAGAGGTACCCAAGCCAGAACCTGCAGGGGCATCATTATAAGTGGTAATTTTGAAACTTCGCGGTATCAAACCAAAATCAGAAACGACTCTATTATATACACCTTTTATTAAACTCGCTTTTCCATCAATCTCTAAATGATTAGAAACAGGATAGTTTTCATGACAATGAGCATCATTACTATCAATAGTAATACGATCGTCATTTGTCTCTTCTATTGTACAATAAGTATATAGGTTTATGGTGGCATTCAAAATTAACCCCCCATATAAGTCGCTATAAGGCGACACGTCACTTCCTCCTCCTGCTAAACCTAAACGTAAAGGAGCTTTACTTCTTACTATCATTATCAAAATATAATTTTATAGTTAAGTATATAATTACATGAATTGTATCTATCTTTGATTTTTCTCGCAGGAGCCCCTGCAACAATTGACATTTCTGGAGTGTCTTTAGTAACGACAGATGCTGTTGCTACAACCGTTCCTCTGTTTACTATTACACCTGGAAGTATTATGCTATGAGGCGCAATCCAACAATGGTCTTTGATCTCCGTACCCCCCTACGGTGTTATGCGCCTCATTATCAGGATTATGCTGTAAAGACCACACTGAAGAATACTCTCCAATATCTACATTATCACCAATTACCAAACATTTTCTACCATCCAAAGTTACATTTCTATTAACAAAGACATGGTCGCCAAATGATATTTTATGTGGTGATATAAGATGTACATGACGTGAAAACTGTGTTCCTTTTCCAACATGTTTACACACTATTTTCGCATAGCAAAAAAACGAACGTAAGCAAAAAAGGAAAGTGCATTATACAATCAGTGACTAAGTGGAATAACTCAAATAGAAAGCTTTTACACATATTGTTTTATATTTTTTGGTGAATAGATATAATACATGAAGATGATATAGCTAGGATACATAAAGAATGTATAACATGATCCTCCATAAAATTGGTCAAATAAATATTGAATCATCACCATAAGCAATAATAATAATTCAGGGAGTTTGGTTTTGAAAGACAAAAGATATTTTGATGGTTTTATTACCATCAAATAAAAATAGAATATCGCTATAAAAAAATACCACTGTCTAACAATGCCTGGAAAATAGGCATATCAGCAAATGTGCTATAATATCCATGACCGAATAATAATTGAATTAAGCTTGAATTATACATAGTATCAATCAATACAGGGAAATGCTCTAATCTCATATTAGCCGAAGTATCTTGTATAACATTAGAAAATCCCCCTAAGTATGTACCTATGCCAGAAAGAAAACTTTCGATAAAATGGCTAACAGCATTTCTGAAATATTCTATATTTATGTAAAAAGTTATCAATACCCCAACAGAAATTATTGCATAAGCA